>Ga0209739_100077_pt1 | contig 44170 bp, 52 predicted proteins | sample JossMetagenome_2_FD_184729 | JGI IMG/M metagenome (GOLD analysis project Ga0209739, IMG submission 184729) | Hot spring sediment microbial communities from Joseph's Coat, Yellowstone National Park, USA - JC3_ASED (SPAdes) (version 3) | ecosystem: Environmental > Aquatic > Thermal springs > Hot...
CTTTGAACACCTAAAAGTCTCCTTGCCATGACACCCGCCGGTGGGAAAAACCCCTTGGCGCTATGCATGGTGGATAGCGTCATGTAATCCACATAGGTGGCGTATATCATGGCAAGGAAGATATCTACAAAAAGATAACCTTTTACCTTTATACCGAAATCAAGGAGCTTCTCTTGTATCTGTTTGTAGATCTGTTCAAACTCCTCGTAGGTTTCTCCGTACATGTGCCTCTTTGGGGGCTCTTCCTTGAGAAAGACCACCGCCCCGCTTTCGCTTTCGGGGTCCCATATCCAGCTGGTCCACAGCACATACTCCTCTGGGAATGTAAAGTGCAAAAGCTCAGACGCCAAGTCTCTCGCGGACTTTCTATCCACACCCTTTATAGACTTTACAAAATTTTCCACCCTTTCTTCCCAGCTCTTAGCCTTTCCGTAAAGCAGGTCGCTTATAGCCTTTTTTAGATTTTCCAAGCCTGTCTCTTCTATGAGCCTCTGTCTCTTTCTCCTTACAGAGAATACCTTTTCCAAAATGCTGTCCAGGTCTTCCTTGCTCAAAGAGGCAAGGTTTTCCTTGCTCAAGCTCTTTTGGAAAAGGAGGGACTTGGCGAGGAGGTCCTTGTAAAACTCTTGGACAAACTCCTCGCCCTCTCCGAGGATCTTTATGAGGTAATCCCTAACCAAAAAGTCGTCTAAAACTGCAAGTTTCTTCATACCGTTACCTTTGCACCCACGAAGGCTGCAGCCTCTGCACCTGCCGCTTCACCTTCGGATAGGGAGGACTCTATGTCTATCGGTCCCTTGCAAGCACCCGCTATGAATATACCGGGTTTGTTGGAGATGATGTTAGAGCCAGACTCTTCGGATGGAACCAAGAACTTGCTGTCTGGGTCTTGGGCAAGTCCCAGTATTTTAGCTACTTTCTTTGTGCCTGCGGATGGTTCCATTCCAAGCACAAGTACCACCAAGTCCATGGGCACTTCGGAAGGTCTTTGAACGATGGTGTCTTCGTGCTTTACCCTTAACCTACCGTCTGCAGGGCTGTAGGTTATCTCCGCTATCCTACCCCTTACGTACCTTACGCCATACTGCTCTTGTGGTGCCCAGTAGAAGGGATACTCCCAAGTTCCGTAAGTTCTAACGTCCATGTAGTAGCAGAAGACATCCACATCGGGATAGTGCTGTTTTATTTCCATAGCCTGCAGACCGGACAGGGCGCAGCCATACCTACAGCAGTGCACATTGGTTACACCCAGCTGTCTGTCCCGAGAACCTACACAGAAAACAAAGGCTACTCTCTTTGGCAGTTGTCCGTTGGAAGGTCTGTAAAGCCTTCCTTCCTTGGAGAACATCTGCTCAAGCTGCAGGTTGGTGATCACGTCCGGATACAGCCCATAACCTAGCTCTCCCTTTCTCCTTGGGTCAAAGTGCTCAAAGCCCGTGGCAACCACTATGGCACCCACCTCGTGAGTTTCACCGTTGGAGAGGGTAACCTTGTAGCTTCCGGGCTCTCCCTCACAGGCGGAAAGCTCTGTCTTTAGTTTGACCTGCACGTTGGGGTTGCTTTCCACTTCCTTGATGTAAGGACCGAGCACTTGCTCTGGCTTTAGCTTTCTGGGTATGAGGGTGTGATAGTGGTTCAGAATGGGGCTCCCACCTAACCTGTCCTCCTTTTCCACCAGGATAGTTGGGATGCCTAGCCTTCCAAGGATCCTTGCCGCTCCCAGACCGGCAGGTCCTCCACCAATTACCAGCACACTCTTTGCCATAACAAAACCTCCCGTAAAGTGTTTATTAAAGGGGGCAAAAGCCCCCAAAAAAGCTTAGGATTTGAACAGTGGCATGTTGGAAGTAGCGGATGCCCTAGGCTTTCCTGTGGAGGTTCTGCTGTAGGGCTCATAAAGGTCGTATTCCTTGAAGAATTCCATCAGTTCGTCATACTTGCCAGCCTTTTCAAGCTCGGAGATGTATTTGACAGTGTCTTCCCATTCCTTCTTGAGTTCTCTCCAGTTGGTGATGCCCATCTTCTCAAGAAGTGGTTCGTAGTGGGAGCAGTTCCAGTAGAGCTGGACAACCTTGAATGGATGAGCTCCGCAGGCGAGTGCAGCAAACATCACATCGGACATCACCGCCACAGGGTAATACATGCCGTGTGCCTTTCCGATCCACTGGTTCTTTTCAAAGGTGGTGGTGCATCCTGTGTCGTGGGTAATGATTACGTCTGCCTTTACTTCCTCTGCGATCACCTTGAGCTTCCTTTGGATAGCCATAGACCTGGTGAATTCCCTTTCGGTTAGAATGTGCCTAAAGCCAAAGCCACAGCAGTCATACCATGTGGAGTAATCTACCACCTGAGCACCCAGTGCCTTTATAACTGCGGTGGATGCGGCGGGTCTTTGTCCGTTATAAACTTCTGGGTCGTAGGGGTAGTCGTCGGCGATCATCTTGTAGGTATGGCAGGCGTTGTGTATGGCAACCCTAACATTGGAGACATCTATACCCTTTGCCTTGCCTTCCTTTTCGTAGAGTTCTTTGATCCTGTATCTCATAGCATGGACCCACTCGGAGTAGTGAACTATCTCTTGGGGTATAACGATCCTTCCGTCCTCCGTTAGCCTTCCAAGCTTTTTGAGGATGGGCTTTACCGCATCCCTGAGCTCTTTGTTCATTATGAGCTGTTCCCTGGTTTCCTTGTAAGAGCCAAAGGATGTTCCGCAGTGGATAAGAGGATAGTATCCAGTTTTCCAAGCTTGGTGCATATTCCTGAGCCAAACTGCCGCCAAGGCTACGGGGTTGGAAGTGCCGGAACCGTGATAGTTCCAAGCGGTGCAGGAAGTTTGGTGAGGCTCGTTAAGGTAATCAAGTCCAAACTTGTTCATTAACCAGAACACGGAGGCGGGATACCCGGGTATGTTTCCACACTGTCCGCAGGATTTGTGGTGCCAAAGCTTGTTGGTGGGGATCAGCTTGATCCTTCCGGTCCTTGTATAGACGGGTATGGGCTGATTCTCCTCTGTGATCCTGTATATGAGGATCTCGCCCTTAGCCTCCAGCTCTTCCATCATTTCAAAGATATGGTCGTAGTGGGCGTCATACTCCTTCACTGGGAAAGGTGGCTCTTCGGGGTATCTGAGAATACCCCCTGGGCTAACGTAGCCCCATTTAGACTCTAACTTGGCGTGTGCCATGATAACACCTCCTTAACTTTTTTTTGGGCTTCAAACCCTTTTGTAAGCTTACTCTTCTTCCTCATAGAGCTCTTGATACCTTTCTTCGTTCTCCTCTACAATGTCCATTATGACGTTGTAAAGGTTCGGGTCCAACTTTTCCAACATTTCAAAAATGCCCGTCTCTCTCCAGATGGTGTACATCTCTATGGCGGTTTCCAAGGATACCTCCCAAGCGGTCTTCACAGATTTACCCACATCAAAGGGAATGGCAAGCCTCTTTGCCCTGAGGTTTTCCATGTTGTCTGCCATCTTGGGACCCCAGTCGGGGAAGAAGTCGGGCTGTAGCATGTCTGCGGATAGCTGATTACCTGTGGTCATAACCTTTAGCAGAACCCTTCCGTAAGGTTTTAGAAGATCCTTTGTTGCCTCAAAGGCGTTGCGGACGGCCACTTCCCTCATTATTGCTACAAGCCCGCCTGGATTATTCACAAAGGGACACCTGATCCAACAGGTAAAGCATTGGGAGCACGCCCAGATGTATTCGTGCATCATATCGTAGAGGACTTCCACATCATTCTCTAAGAACCTCTGGACGATCTCCCGGGGGGAATAGTCAAAGAACCTGTTGGAGGGGCAGGACGCAGTGCAAACACCGCAGTTGAGACAGCCAAAGATGTATTCCTTAAACCTAAAATCCGATTTCACCTCTTCCACGATCCTGACCTTCTCCTCCCAAGGGACCATCTTGGTTTTCTCGGAGATGGGCAGGTTGTATCCATAATTGTGTCCATCCATGGTATCACCTCCTGCAATTGATAAGCATAAAGATATGAGCTTTCTCAGAAAAAGCAATTAAATTTTTCTTATAAACATATAAGGATGAGCTTATAAAGGTGTGAAAAAGGGGGAAGGAGTTAAAGGGTAATGACCGCATACTCGCCACTCATTAGTTTGTCCAAGAAGGCTGCACCACCTATAATACCGTCGCACAGTTCGGGGTTCACATCCTCTTTCTTATACTCCTCTGTAAGGTCCAAAGAAGGCACGCAAAGGTAGATCTTCACGCCCGCGTCCTTTGCCATCTTTATAAAGTCATAGACGGTTTGTTCTACACCCGGTCTTACCTTTACCTTTTTGGCGTTATCCCTCATTAGCAAAAATCCAGCCTCCGAGGTTATGACCATCTCCACCTCGTAGTCCATGCTGGCAGCGGCAGTTGCCAGGAAGAAAGGAGCACCCGCTTGGGGGTTGATGAGCTCTCCAGTGGCTGGCTCTGCCCTAACAAAAAATGGTACAGTAAGGATGTAGAAAAGTACCTTTTCGTAAGCCATTTCCTACCTCCTTATACAAAGATTATCATTGGTTTTTCTGAGTCCAAAACGTAGTTAAAAAATGTGGCTGCACCAGCCGGTGGCTCAATGCCATCTATAAGGTCCTCGTACTTGTAGCCAAAAAGCTCCATGGTCATCTGGCAGGGTATGAGCTTTACATCTGCCTCCTTGCAGGCTTCTAAAAGCTCTGGAATATCTGCCACACCGTGCTCTTTTATGGTCTTTTTCATCATATAAGTCATAAGGTCTGTCATACCGGGGATTATGCCCATTATTTGAGGAGGTCCGGGGAATATGGAGGATATGAGGTTGGTTATGGAGTTTTGCATGGATGGTGGAAAGGCCATAGGCATGGCTGGGTTTCCGATGGGGGCAATCTTGAGTTGGTGCATTTTCTGCTTGTGGATAATGTTTAGCCCATAAAAGGTGAAAAATATGGCAGTTTCCACTCCGAGGGATGCGGCGGTGGAGGCGAGGATCAAAGGCGGATAGGCCATATCAAGGGTGCCCTTTGTGGCTATTATGGCCAGCTTTTCAGCCATACTACTCCCTCCTTATTTTTTCCTCACATAGAATATGATCTTGCCACCCTCCTCTACCACTTCCAAGAGTTGGTGTCCTGTTCTGTTGCAGAAGGCGGGTATGTCTGCCTTTGCACCGGGGTCTGTGGTTATTATTTCCAACACCTGCCCGGATTGGAGCTCCTCCAATGCCTTTTTGGTCTTTAGCACGGGAAGAGGACAGTTAAGTCCAGAAGCATCCAAGGTTTTGTCTGGAGTTACTGTAGCCATCTTTGCACCTCCTACAAAAAGTTTTTTGCAGGTATTATATTAATCCGCCAATTTGGAAAGGTTATTAGAATTTTCTAATGGAGTTATAAGAGAAGGTTATAACCATGCCCTTGAAAAGCTTTTATCAGTTTATGAAGGAAAAGTCCTTGGATTATTATAGCCAATGCAAAGACATAGGGCAGGACTTTTTTACTGCACCAGAGTTAGACAGAGCCTTTGGTTATGCGGTGGGAGAGCTCGCCAGTGAACTTTTGAAGGATTGTCCACAGCCAGTCATTCTGGAGCTGGGTGCGGGAAGAGGGACGCTTGCTTACGATATTCTGAGCTTTCTAAAGCTCTACAGTCCTGAGCTTTTTGAAAGACTGTGTTATTTTATATACGACTTTAGCCAGGGTTTAAAAGAAAGACAAAAGAAGCTTTTAAGGGACTTTGAGGGTAAGGTCTTTTGGGTGAATGAAGTGCCAGGGTTCTCTGGTTTGGTGCTTTCCAACGAATTCTTTGATTGCCTTCCGGTTAGGGTTGTCAAAGGTGGAAAAGAGCTCTATTTGGAAGATGGAAAGGAAGTTTGGTTACCTTTGGAAGATTTGGAGGTTAAGGAGTATATGGAAAGGCTCGGGATGAAGGAGGAAGATGTTGCCTACGAGGTGTGCCTGGATTGTGTGAAGTTTTTGGAGGAACTCGCAAGAAAGCTCAGGGAGGGCTACATTTTAACCATAGATTACGGTTATTTGGAATTCCCAAGGGCTGGCACAGTGGTAGGCTACAAGGGGCATAAACTCGTAAAGGATATATACTCCAGCGAGCCCTTTGACATAACCGCAAGCGTCAACTTTAGGGCACTGATGGAATACGGCAAGGACTTTGGGCTTGAGGTGGTGTTTTTTAAAAACCAAAGGGACTTTTTGCTCTCCTCAAGGGTGTTCGTTGAAGAACTCTCTGCTGTAGCAGGAGATCAGAGCCCGGAGGCTTTGGAGAGGCTATCAAGGCTAAAAACCATGCTCATAAGCATGGGAGAAAGGTTCAAGGTTCTTCTTCAGAGAAAAGGTAGTTGAGAACCTCCTGAAGGCTCTTTTTGTAAGCTGGAAAACCCTCCAGCTCAGGGCTAAGGCTTATCCTTTTGTAGCCCTTTTTAGATTTCCAACCCTCCAACAGGACAAAGTCAAAATCAAAAAAGTATCTTTGAACTAAATCCTCCAGTTCTTCCTCCGTGCGTTCGTAGAGGGTGATCTTTCCCGGAGATACAATGCACACCTTTGGAAGTATTTGAAAGAGCCGGTGGGTATCACTGCCCTCTTTGTCTGTTAGAGCGTGCCCTTTTGGGTCGTGCTTTAAATAGGCTACCTTGTAGCCCATCTCCGTGAGCCTTTTGGCAACCTGCTCTATAAGGGTTGTCTTTCCGCTGTTGTGATATCCCACGAAGAATATTAGCTTGAGTTTTTTGCCCATTGGGTATAATTTTATTTATCGTAAGGAGGGTGTAGCTCAGTTGGTAGAGCAGTGGACTGTGGATCCACGGGTCGCGGGTTCGAGTCCCGTCACCCTCCCCACCATCAAAGGAGGAGCCCATGGAAGTCCTTTCCACCCTTAAAAATGTAGAAGATGTCCAATGTCCTATAGCAATCCTGCTCTACGAGGATGATCAGTCCAACCTGAACTTTTTAAAGGACCTGCTACAGGATGTCAAGCTTTTAATGTCTGCAGAGAACTTTAAGGGTAAAGAGGGCTCCACTGCAAAGCTTAACCTTTTGAGGGATGGAAAGGTTATAACTCTGTACTTGGCGGGCTTGGGTCCAAAGGAGAAGGCGCACATAGATAGCTTTAGAAGGGCAACAGCCCTCGTAGTCAAAAGGGCAAAGAAGGACAAGGTCCAAAGCCTTTTTGTTTATGCGGGGGAAAATTTGGACGAAAAGACCACCCAAGCCATAACGGAGGGTGCCATCCTCGGAGATTATCGCTTTGATAAGTATAAAACCCAAAAGGAAGAAGAAAAGGTAGAAATTTCTAAGGTAGAGGTCTACAAGGGAGATGAAAGGGGAATAAGAATCGGGCAGATCTTGGCAAACGCCCAAAGGTTTGTAAGGGACCTTGTCAATGAGCCGGGTAATGTGATCAACCCTATTACCCTTGCGGAAATAGCCCAAAAGCTTGCGCAGGAGCACGGGCTTGAGTGTAAGGTCTATGATGAAAAGCAAATTCAAGAGATGGGCATGCTTGCCCTTTGGAGTGTGGGAAAAGGCTCCGCAACACCGCCCAGGTTCATACACCTTACCTATAAGCCAGAGGGTGAGCCAAAGGATAGGGTGGTCTTTGTGGGCAAGGGTTTGACCTTTGACAGTGGAGGGCTGAACATAAAGACGGGTGATTATATGAGGACTATGAAGATGGACAAGGCTGGTGCTTGCACTGTTTTGGGTATTATGAAGGCGGTGGCCCAGTTAAAGCTCCCAGTGGAGGTACACGGGATCATAGGTGCGGCGGAGAACATGCCTAGCGGAACTGCATACAGACCTGACGACATCATAAGGGCAATGAACGGGAAGACCATTGAAATAGACAACACAGACGCGGAGGGTAGGGTTACCTTGGCAGACGCCCTTTCTTATGCGTCAAACTTAGAGCCCTCTTGGATCATAGATTTGGCCACTTTGACAGGCGCCTGTATTGTAGCCCTCGGAGAATACACCGCGGGGCTCTTTACCAACGACCCAGCCTTTGGAGAGGAGCTTATAAAGGTCTCCAAAAGAACTGGGGAAAGGCTCTGGATGTTGCCCATGGATGACAAAAAGCTGAGGGAGAAGATCAAGAAGGGTGATGGGGATGTTCTAAACAGCGGTGGAAGGTATGGGGGTGCCATAACCGCCGCCATGTTTTTGGAGGAGTTTGTGAAGGAGGGCATAAAGTGGGTCCACTTGGACATAGCTGGACCTGCCTACTTTAAAGAGGAGTTTGACTATTACTCAAAGGGTGCCACGGGCTTTGGACTTAGAACTTGCGTAGAGTATCTGATGGAGAAGTATCAATGAAAATATTGGTGCATGTATGCTGTGCTCCCGATGCAGTCTATTTTCTAAAAAGGCTCAGGGAAGACTTTCCACAGGCGGAGATCTGTGCCTTCTTTTACGACCCAAACATACACCCATACGAGGAATACAGGCTCAGGCTATTGGAAACCGAAAGAACGTGCCATCACCTGGGCATTACCCTTTATGAAGGAGAGTACGACCTAGAAAGCTGGATGAACGCGGTAAAGGGCTTAGAAGAAGAACCAGAGAGAGGAAAAAGGTGCGAAGTTTGCTTTGACTACCGACTGGAAAGGTCTGTAAGGTTTGCCAAGGAGATCTCTGCCACACACTTTACCACAACCCTTTTGATGAGCCCAAAGAAGGACTTTAAGACCCTTTCGGAGGTGGGCAGGAGGCTCTCAGAATCTGAAGGTATAGAGTTCTTGGCGTTGGATTACAGAAAGGGTGGTGGCACGCAAGAGATGTATAGGCTTTCAAAGGAGCTTGAGCTTTACCACCAAGACTACTGCGGATGCATATACGGGCTTTTCAAACAGAAGAAAGAAAAGGCAGTGTGGGACCTTATCTCCTTTGGGGGAAGAAGACCGGGCAGTAGGGAGGAAAGGCTCTTTATAAAGGAGGTTCGGCTTTTTGCAGAAAAGCTCGGTCTATCCTGTAAGGAGTGGGAGTTCTCCTTTTTAAACTGGAAACTCCTGCATTCAAGCTTGAAGGTGGGAGAGGTAGCCATCCCTCACTATGTGGTGCCCTTTTCAAGGGCTATCAAGGGCATCTTAAAGGGTAAACCAGAGGAAGTGGCGGAGGATGTTATCTACTACAAAAAGGGTCTGAAGGTGGTGCTCTTGGAAAGGCTTCAGGATAGACCCGTTGAGGATATAAACCCTATCTCAGACCCTACCTTTTTGGTGGATAAAAGCTACAGGGAAACACTTTTGGAAAAACCCATAAGTGCCCAATTAGAGGCGGAGCTAAGCTGGGACACCTCAGGCGTCCTGCTGGTAGGTTCTCAAGGGGCTGAGAAAATCGTGGGTTTCCCTGCGGATACGCTACAAGACCAAAGGGGCGTCAGCCTACAAGAAATCTGTGATTTCATACAAGAGAAAGAGAAGGAAATAAGGGAAGGGAGCTTGGCGGTAGCTCTGTTGGGAGCGGAGTCCTTGGGCAGAAGCGGTAGCAGGTTCTTAGAGGAGCGCTTGGGAATAAAGATAGGGGAAGGTCAATGGATGCCCTGCTTTTAGTGGTTTTCGCTTATCTTTTGGGTTCTGTGCTCTTTGGGGAGGTGGTGGCAAAGAGTAAGGGCGTAGACTTGAGGGCGGTAGGTAGTGGCAACGTGGGTGCTACTAACGTGGCAAGGGCTTTGGGCAAAAAGTATGCCCTGTTGGTTTTTCTGCTGGACCTTTTTAAAGGCTTTTTTCCGATTCTTCTCTCAAGGTTCTACTTTGGTCTTGATAGTTGGACGACCTTCTTTGTGGGGCTCTTTGCCTTTCTTGGGCATCTGTACCCTGTCTTTCATGGCTTTAGAGGGGGCAAAGGTGTAGCAACCGCCTTTGGGGTGCTTTTGGGCGTTTCTCCCTTTTTGGCAGTCCTTTCCCTATTGGTTTGGCTTTTGGTTTTTAAGCTAAAGGGCTATGTTTCCTTGGCTTCCCTCAGTGCTTGCACCTTTGCGGTGGTCTTGTCCCTCTTTTTGTTACCCTTTAAGCTCTTTCTGATGAGCCTTATCATTGGTGTTTTTATCTTTTACAAGCACAAGGACAACATAAGAAGGCTTTTGGAGGGAACAGAGCTCGGCTTTAAAGGATGAAGTTTGTTTTGGGCTTTAACCTTCTGCTTTTTCTCTTCAGGGTTTTCTATGTGCTCTATTCACCTTTAGACCTCACTCCCGAAGAAGCCCAGTACTGGGATTGGTCAAGGCACTTGGACCTGAGCTACTACTCAAAGCCCCCTATGGTGGCATACGTAAACTTTTTAACCACATCCCTTTTGGGAAACACCGAGCTGGCAGTTAGGATTACCCCAATCGTTCTATCATTTTTGATGTCCATCTTTACCTACTTTTTTGCTAAAAAACTCTTTGACGAGAGAGTTGCGATAATTTCTTCAACCCTTCCCCAGCTTTCCGTGGGCTTGGCTATCAACTCCCTTCTCATGACTACAGACGCCTTGCTGATATTCTTTTGGGGCTTGAGCTTGATGGCTTTTTGGTATGCGTTGGAAAAAAACAGTGCCTTTTGGTGGCTGTTGCTTGGTATTTTTTCCGGCTTTGCCTTTTTGAGTAAGTACTCCGCAGTTTTCCTTTTGCCTTTAGCCTTGCTTTACCTTAGCATATACAAAAGAGAGCTGCTTTGGTCTGCCAAAACTTATCTTAGCCTGTTGCCACCCCTTTTTATGAGCCTGCCAGTGCTATATTGGAACTACGAGCATCAATTTGTTTCCTTTAAGCATGTTTCCACCTTGGCTACCAAGCATGCAAGCTTTTTTAATCCAAACAACCTTTTGGAGTATTTAGGAGGGCAGTTGCTCTTGGTTTCAATCCTTCCCTTCTTTTTTATGCTTAAGGGATGGCTTTTGGGCTGGAAGGACAGAAGGCTTGGCTTTTTGACAGTGTTTTCTCTTCCCGTATTTCTGTTCTTTTTGGTTCTGTCTTTGAGAAAGCATGTGGAAGCTAACTGGTCCGGTTTTGCATACTTTGGCGGTTTTTTGCTGGCGAGCTATTATCTCTCCAAAAGCAGGTTTTTGAAGCCCACATACGCTTTGAGCTTTGTCCTCTTTATCTTACTCCACTTTAGCCCAATTTTGGACAAGGTGGAGTTAAAAAAACTTTTGCCACCAAACAGAGACCCAATTAAAGTGGCAATAGGTTGGGAACTTTTGGGTAAAGAGGTGAGCAAACTCTACACAGGGCAGGAAATAATCCTTAGCCCCCACTATCAAATATCCGCAGAGCTTGCCTTTTACACAGAGGGAAACCCACGCACCTACTGTATAAACCTTGGAAGGCGTATGAACCAGTATGATCTTTGGAGAGAAACCATGAAGAACTACATAGGCAAAGACGGCATATACGTGGATTACTCACCCATTGACCGCAGAGTTTTGGAGGGCTTTGAGGGTATAATAGAACACAGGGTTTTACCCATCCGTTGGAGGGGAGAGGTGATTAAAGAGTTCCATATCTACAAACTAAAAAACTACAAACACACAATAAAGGAGGAAAGAATGTTTGAAGGTTATTAGGTGGCTTATGTCTTTTTACATTTTGGGCTACCTTTTTTACCATCTTACGCCAGTATTTTACACAGTTCATGTCAATTACGCACCCCCAAAGCCTGCTCCACTACCCTATCAGGAAACCTGTAAGGTGGTCTTTGGTGTAAAGACTGCCCTTGATGGAGGTGTTGGAAGGCCGGGTCCCTTGGAAAGGGCATTGGAGGAAAAGGGTATAACCTTTTCTTTTGGACACTCCATTGACTACTCCCCACACATCAAAAGGGGTAATGTGCCAGAAGGCTACGGATACAAAGATTTGGGCGGACTAAGTCTCTTCTCTTACTTTATCTTTTCGTATGTGCCCGAGCTCATAACTTTTTCGGAGAGGGAGGACCCCTACGGACTTCTGAACCCAAGGGATTGCAAGCCCATCCTTTCGGACCTTCCTGTGCTTATTTCCACTCCTTTGGGAGAGTTCCCAAGTTACTCCTTTGTCTTGGGAAAACGATGGAACCTTGCCTATCCAGATTGTGATAGCATGCTTTCCTTTTACCCAGTGGTGGGCAGGGAACTCAGCTTTTCCATATACAGCCCTCCAAAGTTAAACCCTCCACTGAACGTACCCCTCCCAAAGGCGCAGTTGAACCTCAAGGTGGAAGGCAAAAAGGTGCTAATGCTTGTTTATAGAAACGGAAGACTATCGGAGATATACGACCAACCTTTGCTTACCCTGAACCTTGAGGAGGAGGGAAGCTACCAGCTAAAGGTTTATAGCTATAAATTTAAAGCTTTTGGTTTTTACTTTGGCTTGAGGTTCGTGGGATGTCTTTCGGAGATAAGGGTTAAGTCCTTTTAAGTCCGTTAGTTTGCAGGCTTTCTGTTTGAGAGTATGCAAGGAAAGAGTGCTAAGGTCCTACAAAGGCCCAAACGGTGGCTTTACTTTTATAGCCCCACCAGAGAGGATCACCGTATACGATATGATAGAGTTGGCTGGACGGAGAGACTATTCAGGTAAAAGAGTAATATAATTAGTTTCATGGAAGAGGAAAAAAGGGAAGAAGCACAAACCCAAGGTGAGAACTTATCCTCTCCTTGGCAGGAAGCATTAAAGGAACAGGAAGGAAAAGACAAGGAGGAAAAAAGGGAAGTTTTGACACCGGATATTCAGGAAAAGCTCAGAAAGTTCCTTGACCTACCCCTGCTTATAGAGGTGGTGGTTGGCTCCACCACTCTAACCTTAGAGGAAATTCTGAACTTGGGTCCTGGCTCTGTGGTAGAATTGGAAAACTTGGTGGAAGAACCGGTGGATATAAAGGTAAATGGCAAATTGGTAGCAAAGGGAGAACTCGTTGTGGTGGAAGAAAAGTTTGGTGTAAAGATCACGGACATTGTGGAAAAGGAGGAGAGGATAAGAAAGGCTTTTTAGTACTTTCCTGTTATGTAGTCCGCTACGGAGGAGGCGGCGATCGCTTTGGGCTTTACCACCGGCTTTAGCCCCTGTGCCAACACAAACCCTATTGCCTCTTTGAGGATCACAGAGGAGTTGTGCTGTGGGTTTGGGTTTATGTCTAAATGCACCTCAAAGGGTCTGTTGCCCACCACATCTATGAGCTCCAGGGCGGTGTAAACAGCCCTGCTTACCTCCTCCATGAGCCTCTGTCTTAGGGACCTTATGCGCTTTACCCTTTCCGTCTTCCAAAAAACCTTGGCACCCCTGCATGAATCTATATGAACCACTATCACTATTACAAAGATGGTGCTATCATTTACCTGTCTTGAATCGCAACCCACATATATAGCGGTCTTTTCTGATGTGCTCTTTATAAACTCCCTAACTTCGTCAAAGTTCTCTATCTGAGGCATTGAACTTACCTCTAAACTCTACGGGCTTCATATAGGTAGGCCTAAACAGGATCCAATCTTTCAAGTTCTCTGCGCTTTTGCCATAGCATACTTCACACAAAAGCCCTCCTTCCACCAGCTTGGAGTTATCATCACAGCAATCAGTCAGATTCCAAAACTCGTAGTTATCGTGAAATATGAGCTTTCCGCAACCAAGACAACTGTAGAGCTTGCAACCTTTGGAGTTCAAAAACTCCTCCAGTTCCTGATCTAAGGGCAACTCTTCCATTTCAAAAACCGTTTTCAAAAACTCCCTCTGCCTTTCACTTAGTTCCCTAAGTTGCATTGGTATATATTTTATCCCTATGCTGGTGGATGAGTTTGATGTGGCGGTTATCGGTGGTGGTCATGCGGGCATAGAGGCAGCGCTTGCAAGTGCCCGTATGGGTGCCAAGACGGTTATGTTCGTGCTGAACGCAGACACCATCGGACAGATGTCCTGCAACCCTGCCATAGGTGGCGTAGCAAAGGGTATTGTAGTGAGGGAGATAGACGCCCTTGGTGGAGAGATGGGAAAGGCTATAGACCATACGGGCATTCAGTTTAAGATGTTAAACACCCGTAAGGGCAAAGCGGTTTGGTCTCCGAGGGCTCAGGCGGACAAAAAGGCATACAGGGAGTATATGAAGAGGGTCTGCGAAAATCAGGAGAACCTTCACATAAAACAGGACGAGGTTGTGGATATTATCGTGGAAAACAACCGAGTGGTGGGAGTGAAAACTCGCCTTGGGCTTGAATACAAAGTAAAGGCTGTGGTGGTCACTACGGGTACTTTTTTGAACGGAGTTATTTACATAGGCGATAAAACCTTTCCGGGCGGTAGGGCTTGGGAGCCAAACTCCACCGGATTGGCAGACTTTTACAAAAGACACGGCTTTCCACTTATGAGGTTCAAAACGGGCACTCCCGCAAGGTTGGACAGGAGGACCATAGATTTTTCCGTCCTTGAGCCTGCACCGGGTGATGACCCACCACCAAAGTTCTCCTTCTGGACAGAGCCTGTGGGAAGCTATTGGTTTGAAAAGGGTAAACCCCAAGCCCTCTGCTGGATCACTTACACCACTCCAAAGACCCACGAGATCATAAGAAAGAACCTTCATAGAACTGCCCTCTACGGTGGGCTCATAAAGGGCATAGGACCAAGATACTGCCCTTCCATAGAGGACAAGGTGGTAAAGTTCCCCGACAAAGAAAGACACCAAATATTTTTAGAACCTGAAGGCTGGGACACCATAGAGATCTACCCCAACGGACTTTCTACCTCTTTACCGGAGGAAATTCAGTGGGAGATGTATAGGTCTATCCCCGGGCTTGAAAAGGTAGAGCTGATAAGACCTGCCTACGCCATAGAGTATGACATAGTGCCCCCAACAGAACTGTATCCCACCTTGGAGACCAAGAAAATAAGAGGACTCTTTCATGCTGGCAACTTTAACGGCACCACAGGTTACGAGGAAGCAGCTGGACAGGGTATTCTTGCTGGCATAAACGCTGCTTTGAGGGCCTTTGGCAAAGAACCCATATATCTCAGAAGGGACGAGAGCTACATAGGAATAATGGTGGATGACCTTACCACAAAGGGTGTGACGGAACCCTACAGACTTTTCACTTCACGCTCTGAGTATAGGCTTTACCTGAGGCAGGACAATGCCATTTTGAGGCTTGCCAAGCTGGGAAGAGAGCTAGGGCTTTTGACGGAAGAACAGTATAAACTGGTAAAAGAGTTAGAAAGTGAAATTCAAGCTTGGCTTGAGTTTTACAAAGGGTATAAGGTCTCTGTTGCAATAGGCTCCGATGTTAGGGCTTACAGTCTTTCTCAACTCTTGACCTCTGAGCGTTCCATCTGGGACCTAAAGGAGCTTGGAGTTAGCGTGCCAGAACATCCATACGTGGCGGAGGAGGTGGAGATTCAGCTAAAATACGAACCGTACATAGAAAGGGAGAGAAAGTTGAACGAAAAATTAAAGAAGCTTGAGGATACACCAATTCCACAGGATATAGACTACGACAAAGTACCCGGGCTCACAAACGAAGCGAGGGAAAAGCTCAAAAAGTTCAGACCGCTGACGGTGGGGCAAGCTAGCAGGATAGATGGCATCACACCAGCCACCATAACAGCCCTGCTAGCATTTTTGGGTAAGCTAGACTGAGATGCTACTTCTTTCTATAGTTCTTTACATACTTCTCACCATAGCGATAGGGGTCTATGCAAGCACTTTTGTGAAGAACTCAAAGGATTACCTTTTGGCGGGGAGAAATCTTCCCTTCTTTATGGCTACCTTTGTTGCCTTTGCCACCTGGTTTGGTGCAGAAACTGTTTTGGGGGCATCCTCTCAGATGGCAAAGGAAGGGCTTTGGGGAGTGATAGAAGACCCCTTTGGTGCAGCCCTCTGCTTAGTATTGGTGGGTTTATTCTTTGCAAAGCCCTTGTATAGGCTGAACCTTTTGACCTTTGGAGATTTTTACAGAAGGTTTTACGGCAGAAAGGCAGAAATTGTGGCGAGCCTTTTGCTCATAGCATCCTACTTTGGCTGGATCGGTGCTCAGATGCTTGCCATAGGGCTGATCCTAAACATAACTACCGGTATTAGCATAAAGCTTGGAACCGTTATAGGTTCTTTGGTGGTGGTCTTTTACACATTCTTGGGTGGCATGTGGGCAGTTTCTCTTACGGATTTTATCCAAACCATAGTGATCATAGTGGGACTTTTGGCTGCCCTGTATGAAGTTTCCCAAGGGTTTAGTCAGATTCCTCAAGTCTTAGCTTCCCAACCGCCGGAGTTTTACAAGTTCTTTCCTTCTTTGAATCCTCACGAATTCTTGCTATTTATCACCGCCCTTATTACCATAGGGCTTGGTTCCATACCCCAGCAGGATGTCTTCCAAAGGGTCATGTCCTCTCGTTCAGAAAGGGTTGCAGTCTATTCTTCCATTACTGCTGGTTTTATGTATCTGACAGTTGCCCTTATTCCTCTGATCCTTGCAGTCTTTGCAAAGGTAAAGTACCCAGAGCTTTTGAAGCTTGACTCCCAATTAATGCTTCCTACGCTCATTATGGAGCATACATCTACCCTTACAAAGGTTCTATTCTTTGGGGCGCTGCTCTCTGCCATAATGAGCACATCCAGTTCTGCTATTCTTGCACCTTCTGCAATTCTAAGTGAAAACCTTCTTAGACCGATGTTTAAAAACCTCTCCGACAGAGGTTTTCTTTGGCTCACCAGGTTTTCTGTGATTTTGATAAGCTTTCTTTCCCTTCTCTTTGCCCTCAGTGGAGAGTCCATCTTTCACTTGGTGGGAGACTCCTCCGCCTTGAGCTTGGTGTCTTTGTTTGTTCCCTTGGTGGCTGGACTTTACTTCAAGGGTTCTAATCAACACTCCGCGATAGTTAGCATGGTTTCGGGCTTTTTCGTCTGGACAGTTTTAAACTATGGCTTTGAGTATGAGTTTTCCCTCCTTGCGGGGCTTTTCGCAAGCATCTTTGCCTATCTTTTTACTTCTCTCTTAGGCTCCGTATTTAGCAAGGCGCAGGGAGTGGGCCAGCATAAGGTTGATTAACTTCTTAGCTGGGAATATTCCGAGCTCTCCCTTGAGGCACTCCCTCTCGGTAAATCTTTGGGAAGTTCCTCCGAGCACATAGTCGGACTTCAAAAGCACCGGAACAGGATGCCAAGAGTGTCCTTTGAGCACAGAGGGCGTGGAGTGGTCTCCTGTGATCACCAGAACGCTCGGCTTTAGCTCAAGGATCTTTGGAAGGTTTTTGTCAAACTCTTCTATGACCTTGACCTTTCCTTCCCAGTTTCCGTCTTCGCCATAAGAATCTGTCTTTTTTATGTGCAAGAAGAAAAAGTCATAATTGTTCCAAAGGCTTCTCAAGGCTTCTATCTCATCCTCTATGGAAGAGCCTTCAAAGTTTATAACATCCATTCCCACCAAGCTGGCAAGCCCCCTATACATAGGATAGACCGCAATGGCGCAGGCTTTCAGCCCAAACCTCTCCTCAAAGCTCTTCATCTTTGGCTTTTGGGAAAAGCCCCTCAAAAGCACATAGTTTGCCTTTGGCTCATCCTTTAAAAGCTCGCCCACCTTATCTACAAACTTCTCTACTACCTCAGCCACCCTTTGGGCGTTGGCGTTCATAGCTATGGGTTTTAGGGGCTCTTTTCCTTCCTTTTGGGGGTCCGTGTCCTTTATTTGGTCTGAACCTTCGGGCAGTGGATGCGGAAACCTTAGCACCAGAGCAAACCTGTGCTCCATTCCCGGTTCAATGATCACCTCAACCCCGTCTATTTCCTTTATGTTTTCCTTGACCCTTTGGGTTATTCTTCTGTTTTCTTCTGTGGCGATCCTGCCCGCCCTCCTGTCCTTCACTATAGGCTTGCCATCTACATACTCCACCGTTGCGTAGTTTCCTCTTATGGCGATGTCTGTGTCCTTTACCTCAATGCCAAGCCCAAGGGCTTCAAGGATACCCCTTCCTATCTGATACTCAAGGGGGTCGTAGCCAAAAATGCCCAAGTGTCCGGGACCACTGCCGGGTGTGATGCCATAATCCACCGGGATATGAAGACCTAGGGCACTCTCCTTTGCCAAGCTATCAAGGTTTGGTGTGTGGGCAAGCTCAAGCTCCGTTTTGCCATCCTTTACAGGAAGTCCACCAATTCCATCAAGGACCACAAGCAAAAGTTTGCTACTATTTTTCTGAACAAGTTTTTCAAGCATGATTATAATTTTAAACATCATGGACATCAGAATCTATCTTCCTCCCTCAATGGGCTACATGCAAGAATACACAAAGGACAAAAAGAAGCTTGCCCAGGAGTTTGAGGCGATCCTGCTGAAGGAGTTTTTGAAGGAAGCCTTCAAAGAATTTACGAACAATAAAAGCTTTCAGGAAAGGCTATACTACGATGCCTTTTTGGAGAACTTAAGCAGGCACTTAGCCCTTAATGGAGGCGTGGGCATAGCCCAGTTCATTCTTAAAAACCTGAAGGATTGAGCTATCTGTCGGAACTGCTCAAATACTTGCTCAACCCTTCAAAGATCTTCTCTGGCTCTACTTTGTACTCTCCCCTTTCCAACTTTGCCTTTATCTCTGAAACTTTACTCTCCAGTTCTGAAAGGTCGGCTTGTGGCCTGCTCTTTGCCACTTCCGAGAGCTCAACCTTTACTGCCTCCTGTTCTTTAACCTCTGCGGGCTTTTCCCTGCTCTTCCTCTCTTGCTCAAGGATATTATTTACCAGCTTCCACAAATCTACCCTTTCTATCATGGCTTTAAATATATTATCGTATTTTTTAAGGGAAGTTTAAGCCAAAAATGGACAGTGTGGAGAAGGCAAAAAAGCTCATAGAGGAGCTAAAGGAGAATAACCATCTCAAGCTTAGAAGAAGTTTTGGAGTAGGACTGTATCTTTTTAACCTTCTGAAGAATAGACTTTCAAACAGTCATTTGGAGCTTTTAAAAAAGTTTGACGCCATGCCCTTTCCCAAAAAGGTTGCCATACTTGAGGAGATAGAGCAGGCGCTAAACAAGGAGGAGCTCGTTCCAACAGTTTCTTTTGATGGGTATCCCAAAAAGCCCGTAGAGAAGTTTTTTATCCCTATTGAAAGCTTAAAGATTTTAGACTCAAAGGAAAAGAAGCTTTTAAAGTCTTTGAACATAAAAGACCTGTATTCTGCCCTTTGGTATGTGCCCGCAAGGTATGAGGACCGAAGGCTAAACACTTCCATAAAAACCTCCATTCCCGGAAAGGCGGTTGCCCTAAAGGTCAAGGTGGTGGAAAGTTCATGGGAGCCAGAGGCCAAGTATCCCATCTCTGTGCTCTGTGAAGACGGTACCGGATACCTTAGCCTAAAATACAGGTTCAAGGACAAAAGGGTGCTCTTAAGGTTCAAAAAAGGTACGGAGCTTATAGTCTACGGAAAGCTCATGGAGTATAAAGGAGAAAAGTATATGGTCCATCCGGAACTGCTGAAGGAAGAGGAAGCCGGCAAAGTTTTGCCCTTTTATAACATAAGGGTAAAGTCTGCAGAAAGCATGTCTGCCAAGCTCAGGCATAAGAAGGTAAGGCAAGCCATCCAAAAGCTGTTGGAATACCTACGATATATGCCCGAATATTTACCCGAGGAAATTTTAAAGAAACACAACCTTTACAAACTACCAGAAAGTCTGTACTTTTTGCATACTCCCCATCAGTGGGATGAAAGGTTAAACAGTTGGGACACACCAGCACACCATCGGTTGATATACGAAGACCTTCTTCTTTTCCAGCTTGCCCTCCAGCTTAAAAGAAGGGAGATAAAATCCCTAAGGGCGCCAAAGCTTTTGAGGGCAGAGGAGCACATACAGGAGTTTTTAAGAAGCCTTCCCTTTGAGCTAACCCAGGCACAGCTCAGGGTCATAAGAGAGATTTTGGAGGATGTAAAGCAAGAGACACCCATGAACCGGCTTTTGCAAGGAGACGTAGGAAGTGGAAAAACGGTGGTTGCAATGGCTATCGCCTACGCCTTTGCCAAGGAGGGTTATCAGTCCGCCATAATGGTACCCACTGAAATACTGGCTTACCAACACTACGAAAACTTTAAAAGATTTTTGGAGCCTCTTGGCGTTAAGGTGGGACTTCTTACCTCCTCGGTAAAAACTGCCCAAAGGAGGAGCCTTCTGAGGCATATAAGAGAGGGTAACATACAGGTGGTGGTGGGAACCCATGCACTGATACAGGAGGGTGTTAGTTTTAAAAGCTTGGGCTTTGCGGTGGTTGATGAACAGCACCGCTTTGGTGTTTTGCAGAGGAAAAGGCTCCTTGAAAAGTCAGAAGAATTCTTCCCTCATCTTCTGGTAATGTCTGCCACACCCATTCCGAGGACCCTTGCCCTTTCCCTGTACGGAGATTTGGACCTTTCAATAATAGACCAGATGCCCGCGGGCAGAAAGCCTGTGATCACAAGGCTGTTTTTTGAGTCCGAGATGGAAAAGGTTCTAAAGTTCATCAAAGAGGAGCTTCAAAAGGGACACAAGGCGTACGTTATATACCCTGTTATAGAGGATTCTCCTAAGCTTGAGCTAAAGTCTGCGGTAAAAGAGTTTGAGCGGTGGAAAGCCCTCTTCCCAGATAGGAAGGTTCTGCTTTTACACGGAAGGCTGAAAGACGAGGAAAAGAAAAAGGTGATGGAGGAGTTCAAGCAGGATGGAGACATTCTTGTTTCCACAACGGTGGTGGAGGTGGGAGTGGATGTGCCAAATGCAACGGTTATGGTGATAGAATCCGCCCACCATTTTGGGCTTTCTCAGCTTCATCAACTTAGGGGGAGGGTGGGCAGGTCCCAGCTTCAGTCCTTTTGCTTCCTTGTGGTTCCAGACCAGATGCGCTACGACCAAGAGGGCTTGAAAAGGCTGAAGGTTTTAGTGCAAACTAACGATGGTTTTAAAATAGCAGAGGAAGACCTGAAGATGAGGGGTCCGGGAGAGCTTTTGGGAGAGAGTCAGTCTGGATACTTTGGTTTTTGGGTAGCAAACCTCCAGAGGGAAAGGGACAGACGCTTCCTTGAAGTGTGTAAAAAAGATGCACAGGAGCTTTTAGAAAAGGACCCATACCTTGAGAGATATCCAGAGCTAAGGCAAGTGCTCTTTTACAGGTATTCGGACGCAATAATAGCACCCCCTTGACATCCTCTAAAAGGGGTATATAATGATAAATGTAAATTGGAGTTCGGGGATTAGAAACTCCCTCCCCCTCCCTCCCCAAATTTGTTTGCCCCACCGCCAGGTGGGGCCTTTGTAAAAATGAAATTCCCAGAGTTAATCCCAGCAAAGTTCTTAAGAAGGTTAAACAGGTTTGTGGGAGAGGTATCCGTTGAAGGCAAAATAGTTTTTGCACACATAAGAAATACGGGGAGGCTGACGGAGCTTTTAAAACCAGGCAACACGGTCTTTTTGAAGGAAAAGAACTCGGGGAAATATCCCTTTGAAGTGCTCTTGGTGGATATGGGAAGCTCGTTGGTTTGCGTAGACTCTACCATAACTTCAAAGCTGTACGCAGAGTTTTTGAATTTGCCCGTTAGGTTTGAGCCCAAGTTTGGAGAGCATCGCTTTGACCTCATGTATGACAACAGGGTAGTGGAAACAAAGTCTGTGAATTTGGTAGAAGATGGCGTAGCCCTCTTTCCGGACGCACCTACCGAAAGAGGAAGAAAACACATACAAAAACTCATAGAACTTTCGGAGCAAGGTTTTGAACCTCAGCTAATTTTTGTGGTGCAAAGGGAAGACGCCTCAGTCTTTTCCCCAAACTACAAAGTGGATAAGCCCTTTTCGGAGGCAGTCCAAGAATTCTACAACAGGGGTTTAACGGTTAAGGCTTTTTTGTGCGATGTTAGCCTGAGAGAAATCAGCATAAGCAGGGAGATAGAGGTTATATTTTTAAAAGATGGCTGAGATTATAGTTGCGCCTCACGCAGGCTTTTGCTTTGGAGTTAGGAGAGCAATAGCCCTCGCAGAAAAGGTTTCTGCAGAAGAGGGTGGCAAAAGGATATGGTCTATGGGACCCCTCATTCACAACCCTCAAGAGGTCCAAAGGCTGAGGGGTTTAGGCATTGAAGTCATGACCTCAGAAGAGGACGCTAAAGAGGGAGATACGGTGATCATACGCTCCCACGGAATACCACCCCAGAAGGAAAGGGAACTTTTGCAAAAGGGCCTAAAGCTGGTGGATGCCACCTGTCCCTATGTGAAGGCAGTGCATCAAGCGGTGGAAAAGCTTGTCCAAGAGGGCTACTTTGTAGTACTGGTGGGAGAAAAGGACCACCCGGAGGTTATTGGCACCCTTGGGTATTTGCAAGAGGCGGGTGGCACAGGTGTAGTAGTGGAAAAGAAAGAGGACTTGGAAAGGCTCAAAAACCTGGAGAGGGTTGGCGTGGTTGCCCAGACTACCCAAAGCGAGCAGTTCTTTAAAGAAGTAGTGGGTGAGCTTGCCCTATGGGTAAAGGAGCTAAAGGTCATAAACACCATCTGCAACGCCACTTCCGAAAGGCAGGAGGATGTTTATGAGTTGGCTGGGAAGGTGGATGTGATGATCATAGTGGGGGGTAAAAACAGTGGAAACACCCGTCGGCTTTATCAAATATCCTCCTCGTTGAACCCAAGGAGCTATCACATAGAGACTGCAGAGGAGCTAAAGCCCGAATGGTTTGTGGGTGCCCAAAGGGTGGGCATAACCGCCGGTGCATCCACACCAGACTGGATCATACAGCAGGTAAAAAGCAAGGTTCAAGAGCTCTTGTCATGAAGGTCTTTGAAACTGTTCTTAAAAATACAAACCTATTGAAAAGTTTCTGAAGAGTGATATAATTTACCCATGCAAAGCCTTCAGAGTTTGCTGGATACCCGTTGTGGAACCAATGGAAGGAACCCTGAAGACGGGAAGGATTTTACAATCCTTACCATTGTCCAGCAGGTTCTGAAGGTAGCCCTCCTCTTCCCTGTTCTTGAGAGGAGAATACTCCTCTCCTCCCGCAAGGGAGCGTGGGACAGGGTGAGAAAAGGGTTAGTTCCCTTTGAGGCTGGGGGGACGCCCCAATGAGGGGTTTTTTAGAACAGCCTCTGAAGGTTTTTATGATTGACAACTACGACTCCTTTACCTACAACCTGGTGCAGTATTTTCAAATCCTCGGTGCAGAGGTGGTGGTAAAGAGAAACGACCAAACTACCATTGAGGAGATCAGAGAGTTGGACCCCGATGCCATAGTTATATCCCCCGGTCCCTGCAGTCCAAAGGAGGCAGGCATTTCAGTGAAGGTAGTCCAGGAGCTGTACAGAGATTATCCCATATTGGGCGTTTGCCTGGGGCATCAGTCCATCGGTTACGCCTTCGGGGCAAGCATAGTCCGGGCAAAAAGGCTGATGCACGGAAAGACCTCTCTCATTACTCACACAGGAGAGGGTATATTTTCTGGAATTCCTAATCCCTTTACCGCAGTTAGGTACCACTCTCTGGTCATAGACGAGCGCACCCTACCACCCTTTCTCAAGGTAACCGCCCGCTCTGAGGAGGACGACGAGATCATGGCAATCCAGCATACAGAGTATCCGATCTTTGGAGTGCAGTTTCATCCAGAATCAGTGCTCTCGGAGGCCGGGATGGATATTTTGAAAAACTTCTTAACTATAGCCCAAGGCTATCGTCTATCCACCTAAGGTAATCTTCGTTTCCTCCCAGAATGGGGAGGGCTACGATCTCAGGAACCGTGTAGGGATGGACACTCTTCACTTCTTTTATAAGCTCTTCCAACTTTTGAACAGAAGTTTTTATCACCAGCAGGCTCTCTTTGTCCCTTTCAATGTTTCCCTTCCACCAGTAGATGGAATTTACCTCTGGTACCACATTGACACAGGCACCTAGCTTATTTTTCACTATGTAATCTGCGAGTTCTAGGCCTTTATCTGTAGGAATTGTTATCAAGACCACTACATATTTCCAGTCCATGGCTTATATAATTATAACCTCATGGAAAGGGTGCTTATTTTCAACCCGCAGGGAGACAGAGAGCCAAGCAAGAGAAAGGTAGTCTTTGGCAATCCCACCAACATTATGGAACTTAACAACGTCAAATATCAGTGGGCTTTTGACCTATACAAGACTATGGGTTTTACCAACTTTTGGATCCCCGAAGAAATTCCGATGTTAGAGGACAAAAAGCAGTATGAGAGGCTTTTGTCTGAGCATGAGCGGAGGGCCTACGAGCTCGTTATCAGCTTTTTGATAGCCTTGGATTCCTATCAGGTTAATATGCTAAAGGAATTTGCCCGGTATTTGACCGCACCGGAGCTGGTTATGGCAATTACCTCTCAGGAGTTTCAAGAAGCACTGCACTCTTACTCTTACCAGTTCATCCTTGAGAGCGTTGTGGAGCCCACCAAAGCGGACGAGATCTACAACTACTGGCGTCAGGATGAAAAGCTTATGGAAAGAAACAAGGTAGTAGCCGAAGTTTACAACGAGTTTATAAAAAATCCCACCGAGGAGAACTTTATAAAGGCTGTCTTTGGAAACTATGTCTTGGAGAGCCTGTACTTTTATTCGGGCTTTGCCTTCTTTTACACCCTTGGCAGGCAGGGGAAGATGCTAAACACCGTCCAGCAGATCAAATACATTAACAGGGATGAGCTGACCCACGTGACGCTCTTTAGGAACATAATAAACACCCTTAAGGAGGAACAGCCTGACCTATTTACACCAGAGGTCAACAAGTGGGTCTATGAGTTTTTCAAGTTTGCCACCGAAAAGGAAATAGAGTGGGGCAAGTATGTTACCAACAACCAAATCCTTGGGCTAAACGACAAGCTCATTGAAAGGTATATAAAGTATCTTGCTAACCTCAGGCTCACTCAGATAGGCTATGAGCCCCTTTATCCGGAGGTTACAGAAAACCCCATGAAGTGGATAGACCAGTTCAGGACCATAAACGATACAAAAACGGACTTTTTCCAGGCAAAGCCTCAAACTTACGCCAAAAGAAGCGAACTAAGGTGGTAAAGCACTCTGCCAAGCTAATTGCCAGCTACTCCTACAGAGAGCTAAGATACACTCCAAACCATCCCCTTAGGATTCCCAGAGTCAGCCTTCTTTTGGAGTTTTTGAAAGCTATGGAGCTTTTGGGGGATGAGGAATGGGTGGAGAGCAAACCTGCCCAGTGGGAGGAGCTCACGCTCTTTCACGAGGAGGAATATCTCTTAGCCCTCCAGAGGGCAGACCAGGAGGGTAGGGTGAGCAAAGAAGTAAGGGAAAGATTCCATATTGGAACCATTGAGAACCCGGTTTCTCCTGCCATGTGGAGGGGTTCTTTGCTTGCCACCGGTTCCTCGGTGCAGGCGGTCCAGCTCTTTTTGGAGGGCAATTTAGCCTTCAACCCGGCGGGTGGCATGCATCACGCCTACCCAAGCAGGGCTAACGGCTTTTGTTTTATCAACGACCCGGCGGTGGCAATAAACTACCTAAAACAGAAGGGCTACCGCAAAATCCTTTACATAGACTTAGATGCCCATCACTGCGACGGCGTGCAGGACGGCTTTTACGAGGATGACGAGGTTTTTGTCCTTTCCCTTCATCAGTCTCCTGAGTATGCCTTTCCTTTCAACAGGGGCTTTTTGGAGGAAAGGGGCAGAGGTAAAGGAAAGGGCTACAATCTGAACATTCCACTGCCCAAAGGCATCAACGACAGTGAGTTTTTGTACGCTTTAGAAAAAGCCATTGAGCTCGTGAAGGATGTCTTTGAACCGAAGGTTTATGTGCTCCAGCTGGGGACAGATACCCTCAAAGAAGACTACCTTTCAAAGTTTGAGCTCTCCAACTGGGGGTTCTTGAGGGCTTTTAGGTTGGTAAGGGATGTTTTTGGAGAGGGTATTTATTTAGGTGGGGGTGGCTATCATCCCATAGCCTTGGCGAGGGCTTGGGCGCTGGTCTGGTGCGAGCTCTCCCAAAGGGAAATTCCAAAGTTTTTAACTCCAAAGGCAAAGGAGGTGCTCTTAAAGGTGGATTTTGAAGAGTTTGAAGAGGAGGACAGAAGCTATATGTTTGAAAGGCTTTTGGATGAGCCAAGGGAAGGAGAAGTGAGGCGTGAAGTAAAAGATGTTCTCGAGAAGGCAAAGGCTTTAGTCTATTCTTAGCCTGTGTTCCCGGGCACGCTGGAGATATTCTATGAGTTCTTCCTTCTTTTCCTCCTCTATAAGCCCTTTTAGTTTCTCTAGAGACTGGATAAACTCATCTACTGCCCGAAGCAGGTTCTCTCTGTTTTCCAAAAATATGTCCCTCCACATTACAGGGTCCGACGCAGCAATGCGTGTAAAGTCCTTAAAGCCACCGCCGGGGTATAGAAAAAGGTCTATGTTCGTTTTTTTGCTTAGCTTTTCCATGGCGTCCATAAGGGCAAAGGCTACCGCGTGAGGAAGATGAGAAACTGCACCAAAAACCACATCATGAACAAAGGGGTCCATGAACTCTACAAAGGCGTCAAGCCTTTCCCACATGAGCTTGACCTTTTGGAGGGCTAACCGGTCCGTTCTCTGTGTGGGTGTTAAAACCACCCTTTTGTTTTTAAAGAGCTCTGGGTTGCTGTATTGGACGCCCGACTTTTCTGTGCCCGCTATAGGATGCCCTCCTACAAAATGTTCACCAAAGAAATCCTCCATCATATAAACAAGCCTGCCCTTCACACTACCAAGGTCTGTGATTAGGACTTTTTCATCAAGCACCTCTTTTAGCCCTCTGGCAACCTGTTCAAAGGCTCCCACGGGCACCGCCAACACCACAAGCTCTGGCTCAAAGTCTCTTAGGGCTAACATTTGAATGGAACCCTCATCTATCACTCCAAGCTCTTTTCCCTTTTTTACTGCCTCGGGGTTTATGTCTATGCCAAAGGTTGAACAGCCAAGGCGAGATTTCACCGCAAGGGAAAAGGAACCTCCCATAAAGCCCACGCCTACGATGGCAACTCTCTTAAACATTCTCCTTTACCTGCTCTATGGAGGTTTCCTTTTTTCTCCTCCCTAGCTTCCCAAAAATGAGAGAAATCTCATAAAGCAATATGAGGGGTATAGCCATGAGCACTTGGGTGGTGGCATCTGGAGCTATAAAGGCACCCACCACAAAGGCTATGACTATAAAGTATTTTCTGAAGGCTTTTAGTTGCTGTTCGGAAACTATGCCCGCCCTCTGCAAAAGATACAGAACAATCGGCAACTGAAAAGCCAAACCAAAGCCCACGATCATCTTTAGCAAGAAGGATACATAAAGATTCACTGAAAGGTATGGAGTAGCCTGCAGTTGGGAAAAGCCTATGCCTATTAAAAACTTTAGGGCTATGGGCAGTACCAAAAAGTAGGCAAAGCTGGCACCCAAAAGAAAGAGTACGATGGAAAAGAGGGTTATAGGAATCACCAATCTTTTCTCATGAGGGTAAAGGGCGGGCTCCACAAACTTCCAAAGCTGATAGAGGATTACAGGAGAGGAGAGAATAAAGCCAAAAACCACGGAAATCTTTATGAGTATGAAAAGAGGCTCTGTGGGAGAAAGGGTTATGAGCTGGACCTGAGGGTAGGCCCTCTTTACAGGCTCCTTTAGCACTTCAAAAATATACTGGGCAAAGTAGAAGGCTACGCCCGAGGCAACCAAAAAGGCTACAGTGGATTTAATCAGCCTTTGTCTTAGTTCCCTCAGATGTTCCGTCAGTGGCATCTTGGGAAGCTCTTGGCTCATCCTCTAGCACCTCTTCAGTTTTAGTCTTCTCATCCAAGCTATTGGACTCTTCTGTAAGCTTCGTGGTTTCCTCTAACACTTCTTCAGTTTTAGCTTCCTCTTCTAATTTCTTGGATTCTTCCATAACCTTCCTATTTATCTCCTCCAAATACATCTGATATCTGAGCTCATCCCAAGTTTCCCTTACCTTTCTGAGAAGTTCTCCCAGCTTTCCCGCCAGTTCTATGGTTTTTTCAGGTCCCAGAACAATCAAAGCCACTAAAAGGATCAGAATTAGCTCGGGAAAGTCCATTTGGGATTATTATAAGCCCAAGCTTTTTCTGATGCTCTTTTCAAAAAAGGAGACCATATACATAAATTTCCTGTCTTCCCTGCATCTTTGCTCCACCTTTTTTACCGCGTACATAACTGCAGTGTGGTCCTTTTTGCCAAAGAACTCACCAATCTGAGAATAGGGTAAGTTTAGAATGGTTTTACACAGAAACATGGCTATGTGTCTGGCGTTTATCACCTTTCTCTCTTTAGTATCCTTTTTTAGTAGCTCTGGGTTTAGCTTAAAGCCCTTTGCCACCGTGTTGATTATCAACTGAACCTTCTTCTCTTTGTCTAACTCCTCAGACTTTGGAAGCCTTTTTATACCACTTACCTTTAAGGTTTTCACAAAGCCCTCTATCTCCCTAACATTGTAGCCGGTGTTTTCAAAGACATAGTCTATGGTCTCTTGGTCTAAGGGCAGTCCGTAAAGGATCAGTTTTTGTTTTATGATGCGCCTTTTGGTCTCTTCGTCCAAACCGACCTCTATGATCAGACCACTTTCGAACCGGCTGATGAGCCTTTCTGAAACATCCTTAAGGTCTCTTGGATGCCTGTCGCTAACTAAGACGATCTGCTTTTCCTCCGCCTGAAGCTTTTCGTAAATTCTAAAGAGCTCAATTTGGGTTCTCTCTTTGCCTACCAAAAATTGCACATCGTCCAAGAGTAAAACATCCAAGTTAAAGAACCTCTCCCTGAACTCTTCCACCCTGTTTTCTTTGAAAGCCTTGACCATACTGTCCGAGAAGTCCATGAGAGGGATATAGAGCACCCTATACCGGGCTTTGAGCTGGTTGCCAATGGCGTGCAAAAGGTGGGTTTTTCCAAGACCGGACCTTCCGTATATGAAGAGAGGATTAAAAAGTTTGCCGGGATTTTTTGCCACCTCAAGGCACACCTTATAAGCAAGCTCGTTGGACGGTCCTACCACAAAGTTTTCAAAGGTGTATTTATCTAAGAGGTTGTCCTTTGGACTTTCTATCTCCTTTTGTTCTTTTCTTCCTCCTTCGCACTCTACCACTACCTTTTTGCCAAAGCCCTTAAGGCGCGTGCTAAGGTAAGCAATAGCCCACCTTTTGTATTCTTCGTTGGGAGTCAGGATCAGTACCTTATCCGCATCCTCCCTTATTAGAAACTGTCTGAAGATTCCAACTGCGAACTTGTCTATACTCTCTATGAGATTTAGGAAGCTACCCCCTTCCATGGTTTGGAATAGCATAAGAGAATGGCTGGAGGTTTTGTTAAGAAATTGTTAAGAAATTTCCATATCTTGGGAAGGCCTTTATAAGTGTGTGGCTTTCCATCAAATTTAATTAAAAAGGCTTAGGAACTTGCTTTCCTCCAATTTGGGCTTTTCAAAGAGCTCAAGGTTTTCCTCAAGGTGTTTTAGCTTACTCATTCCCACTAAGGCGGTGCCAACTCCGGGCGTGCTTCTTACAAACTGCAAGGCGGTATGCACATCCTTTTCCAACCCAAAGAATTCCTTTAGTTTTTGCGGAACTCTACCGATCACATTTCCCTGATAGATGGACGCACTTATGTAGGTGTATATCCCAAGCCTTTGGCATGCGGAAAGAGTGGAGAGCTTTTCTCCGTTTACCTCTTGATTTTTGAGGGTAAAGGCTTCTGTCATTCCCAAGTTGTAGGGTAGTTGAATAAAGCGCATGTGATGGTCCTTCCCTCCCACCCTTTGGGCTATGTCTAAAATCTCCCGTAGGTTTAAATACTGCCTTGAAGCGGGCAAGACCCTAAAGCCACTCCAGGTGGCAAGCCCGTAAAACTTGAGCTTTCCTACCCTTACCATCTCCTCCAAAAAGTAAAAGCACTCTTCAAGCTTTCTCAAAAAGCTCTCCCTCGGGAAGAAGTTTAGCTGTTCCTCTGGGTTGTGAAGAAAGTATATGTCTATGTAATGGGTTTGTAGGTTCTCCAAACTCTTGTTAAAGCACCACTCTATGAACTTGGCACCCAAGTAGTGTCCCTGTGGCGTCATCTCCTGTAGGTTGATTATTCCTGTGTTTATGAAGTTTTCATAAAAGTAATCCTTTGGGTCTGCCCTAAGGTCAATGTCGTAGGGCACGTAACCACCTTTGGTGGATATGATAAGGTTTTCTCTGCCCAGTTCCTTAGCTACAGCCCCCACATCTCTCTCGCTCTTCATATACCTGTACACTATGGCGGTGTCCACTACGTTGACGCCCCTTGTGTAGGCGGTCCTTATTACCTGTTTGTAGCCTTCGGATGTGGCTTGGTCAAGGTCTCCCAAGTAGGTGCCTACACCTAACTCTGATATGGATAGCCCAAGAAAATTTTTCTTTTCCATTAGTTAAAAGATAACACCTTTTGACATTCAAGCATTAACCTTGAAAGGTTGTAGGTGGAACTGCTCTCAAAGAAAGGAAGAGTTTCCTTTATGCCCCTTTGGTGGGCAGAGTGGGCACAGTACAAAAGTCTCGCCCCCAATTTCTTAAATTCTTCCGTTTCGGGTCTTATGGTGTAGTATGCACCGTTGCCTGTAAAAAAGATAATAACCTCTCCCCTCTTTACAAGCTCCTTTACCAAGTTAAAGATGGTGGCGTAGTCCTTTGAGAAGGGATTACTGCTTACTATAAGGAGAATTCTCATTTTACCTTCCTTATGAGGATTTCCCAGGTGTTACTGTCAAGCTGGTTTATGGCAAGGACTTCCTGTCCTTCTTCTCTCATGCTTTTTGGTACATTCTCCACGGAGGGCGGATAGTCCAAGATCACCCTAAGCACTTGACCCAGCTCCATCTGCTCCAACACTAACTTACTTTTCACAAAGGTAAAAGGGCAAACCTCACCTCTGACGTCCAATTCCCTGTCGGCCATAGTTAAAATTATATGCCCTGAGTATGAAAGTAGAAGAGCTAAAAAAGGTTATAGAGATACTCAGAGAGGAATATCCAAAGCTAAAGGCTCCCATAGAAAAGCTCAAAGCCCACAAAAAGGGAGACCCCTTTAGGGCTCTCGTTTGTACCCTTTTATCTACCCGCACTAAGGATGAGACCACCGCCGAGGTCTGCCAGAGGCTCTTTGAAAGGGTAAAGAACTGGGAAGACCTACTTGCCATAGACCTGAAGGAACTTGAAAGGCTCTTATACCCAGTGGGTTTTTACAAAAACAAGGCAAGGTACCTCAAAGAGTTGGCAAGACAAATAAAGGAGGAGTTCGGCGGAGAAGTTCCTTCGGACCTTGAGGGACTGCTGAAGCTAAAGGGTGTGGGCAGAAAGGTGGCAAACATTGTTCTGGTGGAAGCCTTCGGGAAACCCGCCATAGGTGTAGATACCCACGTGCATCGCATATGCAACCGATGGAAGTTAGTTAACACGAAAACTCCAGAGGAGACGGAAAAGGCATTAACACAAATACTGCCCCAAGAGTATTGGATGGATTTTAACAGACTACTAGTAGCCTTTGGGCAAACTATATGCAAACCTCAAAAACCGAGGTGTGACGTATGCCCCATAAGGGATTTTTGTAACTTTTTTAAACTTTCGCAAACATCTTAACAAAGAGGGTTTTCTTTAGCTGATCCAAGCCCTCACCCGTTAGGGCGGATATTGCTAAAAACTGATAGCCTCCCTCTGTAAAGTATTTTTCCAACTCCTTTAGATACTCCCTGGCTGATAGGGCATCTATCTTGTTGGCAACAACTATCTGCGGTTTTTCCAAAAGCTGTGGGCTGTACTCCCTAAGCTCTGCATTTACAACGTTGAAGGCTTCTATTGGGTCCTTTTCCCTTCCGTCGGATACATCCAAAAGGTGTAGCAAAAGCTTTGTGCGTTCTATGTGTCTGAGAAATTCAAGGCCCAGACCCTTACCCTTACTAGCACCTTCTATTAGCCCCGGAATGTCTGCGAGCACCAATCTGTGTTCTTCGTCCAACTCCAAAACACCCAGGACGGGTGACAGAGTGGTAAAGGGATAATCGGCGATCTTTGGTCTGGCCTTTGTTAGCTTGGATATTAGGGTTGATTTGCCCGCGTTGGGAAGTCCAATAATTCCCACGTCCGCAATGAGCTTTAGCTCTAATATTAGCCACCGTTCTTCTCCCTTCTGTCCTTTCTCTGCATACCTGGGTGCTTGGTTTGTTGGGCTTGCAAAGCGGGCGTTTCCTCTTCCACCTTTTCCACCCCTGGCTACTACGCAGGATTGACCCTCCTCCACCAGGTCGCACAGCACCTCACCCGTGAGGGCGTCCTTTACCACCGTTCCCACAGGTACCTCTATGATGAGGTCCTCTCCGTCCTTGCCCACCTGATTTTTACCCTTTCCGTGTTGTCCGTTCTGTGCCCTAAACTTGGTTCTGTATTCAAAGTCCAAGAGGGTATGCTTCCTGGATGTGGCAACCAGTATAACATCTCCACCCTTTCCACCATCTCCACCAGCAGGGCCACCGAAAGGTCTGTACTTTTCCCTCAGAAAGGCAACTGCGCCATCTCCCCCATCACCTGCCTTTACATATATCTTGGCTACGTCTACAAACATGCTTAAAGCATATGTCCCAGCTTATTTTTCTTTGCTTGCAAATACCTTTCATTGTACTCGCAAGGTGGCACCTTGAGGGGAACCCTTTCTACTACCTCTAAGCCATAACCTTCCAAGGCTACGATCTTCCTTGGATTGTTGGTTAGTAATCTCATCTTCCGAACGCCCAGGTCCAAAAGTATTTGCGCACCCACGCCATAGTCCCTTAGGTCTGCAGAGTAACCGAGCTTTTCGTTGGCTTCCACCGTATCGTAGCCCTTATCCTGCAAGTTGTAAGCCTTTATCTTATTGACTATGCCTATACCCCTTCCTTCATGTCCCATTATATAAACCAAAACACCCTTGCCTTCCTCCGCAATCTGCATAAGCGCCGCCTCTAACTGATCCCTGCAATCGCAACGAAGAGATTTGAACACATCCCCCGTCAAGCACTCCGAATGGACCCTAACCAGTACTGGCTCGTCTTCCTTCCACTCGCCCATAGTCAGCGCAACTTGCTCTTCTCCTGTGATTATGTGCTTGTATGCGTGAATTTTGAAAAAGCCATACTTAGTGGGTAGGTTAGCAGTTGCTTCCCGGACCACAAGCCTTTCCTTTTTTAGCCTGTAGCGTATCAGGTCCGCTATGGTGATGATCTTTAGGTTGAACCGCTTGGCAAACTCTATCAGGTCGGGCAATCTTGCCATAGTACCATCTTCATTCATGATTTCGCATATTACACCCGCCGGATATAGCCCCGCAAGCCTTGCCAGATCCACCGACGCTTCTGTGTGCCCAGCCCTCTCCAAAACACCGCCGGGTTTAGCTTTCAGTGGGAACACGTGCCCCGGTCTTATAAAGTCCGAAGGTTTGGCATCTGGGCTAACCGCAAGCTTTATGGTAATAGCCCTGTCAAAAGCGGATATGCCCGTGGTGGTACCATACTTGGGGTGGGCATCTATGGAGACACAAAAGTATGTACCCTTTGGGTCCGTGTTTCTTATTGCCATTGGGTAAAGGTCCAACTCCTCGCATCTCTCCGGTGTCAAGGTAAGGCATATGAGACCCCTTCCATACTTTGCCATGAAGTTTATAGCCTCTGGCGTCACCTTCTCCGCCGCCATCACCAGGTCTCCTTCGTTCTCCCTGTCCGGATCATCCACCACTATGACCATCTTGCCTTCCCTTATATCCTCTAAGGCAGATTCTATGGAACTGAAGATGCTATCACTCATTTTTCTCCTCCTTTTCCTTTTTGGTTAATTGTTTGATCTTCTCCCAAAGCTTATCTAATATGCTCTGCTTGTAAGCCTGCTGAAGCTCCACCTTTTGCCACTCTGGGTTTTTCTTTAACTCCTCTGTGTATCCGCCCCTCAATTTCTCTATAAAGGGTCCCCCATAATGGACCCACAGGTGGTCTATGATCAAAAAACCCACCAAAAGGTAAAGGATCCATCTCACCATTAACAATTAATATATTCCTACCGTGGCGGTTTGTTATTTGGGAATGGGTAGTAATGTGGGCGATCGGCTAAGTTATATGCTGAAGGCATTTGAGTTTTTGAAGAATTTGGGAGAGGTGCTCCGCGTCTCCACCATCTATGAGAGCAGGGCTTGGGGAGTGGTAAATCAGGAGGATTTTTTAAACTGTGTGGTCAAGTTCAAAACAGAGTTGGAGCCCGTTGAACTTCTGAGAAGATTAAAAGAAATAGAAAAACTGGTGGGCAGGAAAGAGAGGGAAAGGTGGGGACCAAGGGAAATAGACATAGACATACTCCTATATGAGAACTACATCCTTATGCTCAGCTTCTTGGTGGTTCCTCATCCTTACCTTACCAAGAGGGATTTTGTTTTGGTGCCATTGTTGGAACTGGAGCCCCAGCTTGAGCATCCCCTTTACAAGAGACCCCTCTCCGAATATCTAAAGTCTTTGGATGTATCCCTAAAACCTTTTGCGTGCTTTGTAGACATACAGCAAAAAGCAAAGAATAAAGAAAAGAACCATTAGCATAACTATGGCCCCACTGGGGGGAATGTTAAGGATTAGGGAGACAACTACGCCAAGGAAAACGGAGAGCAGGCTGAAGATAGCGGAAAGCAAAAAGGTTTGAAAAAAGGAGCCAGCTACCAACAGGGCGGTCATAGAAGGCAAAGCTACAAAGGATGCAGATAGCAACAGACCCGCCACTTTTATAGAAAGGACTATGTTCATACCCGCCAAAAGCACAAAGAGGTAGTTTATAAAGGTAGTGTTTATACCCTTTAGCTTGGCGATCTCCTCGTTGAAGAGGACCAAGAAGAGCTGGTCGTATTTTAGCCAAAAGGCAAGGGCTGTTATCAAAAAGACAAAAAGGCTCACATATAGCTCTTCCCTTGAGACCGCCAAAAGGCTACCAAAAAGGTAAGAATATATATTGGCACTCAGGTTTTCCTTCATGGCAGATACTATCACCGCCAAGGCTGTGCCTAAGGAAAAAAACAAAGACAGAATAGTGTCTGAGGGAAGCCTTTTGCTGTCCATCAAAAACTGAAGGAGCACGGAGATCAGGGCTACATAAAAGAGTGTAAATAAGGTGGGCTCAAGCCCCAGCAAAAAGGCTATGGCGATGCCACCAAAGGCGGAGTGGGATATGCCCGCACCAAGCATGGAAAGCCTTCTCATCAGCAGATAGACACCCACCATGGAGCAGGAGAGGGCTATCAAGAGCCCCGCCAAGACACCTTCATAAACAAAGCCAAGGGTGTTAATGAAGTCCATAGAGTTCCCTTATGAGCTTTCCAAAATCCTTTGGATAGACCAACCTGCATTCAGGCATGCCAAGGCACAACATCCGGCTGGCGTTTCTCATAACAAAGCCAAGGTCGTGGGAAACTACCACCACCGTCCTGTCCTTGGAAATTTCCCTTAGCACATGCTCTATGTGTTCTTGGGCGTGTATGTCCAAGCCTGTCATAGGTTCATCCAGTATAAGCAAAGATGGGTTTTTTGTAAGTGCCAAAGCCAAGAGGACCTTTTGCTGTTCTCCGCCGGAGAGCTTCACAAACTGCCTTTTTAGGATGTTCTCCAAATGCAAAAAGGCTATGATCCATCCCACTTTTTCCTTTTTGGCCACCTTTCTCAAGAGCTCCTCCACAGTGCCAGTCCAGAACCTCTCCACGCTGAACCTCTGTGGCACATAGCCTATCTTTTCCCACTCTTTGAACTGACTTAGCTCCCTTCCAAAGAGGAATATCTTTCCTGCCTTTGGGCGTAAAAAACCCAGTAAAAGCTTTAAAAGGGTGCTTTTCCCTGCACCGTTGGGACCTACCACGCAGAAAAACTCCCCCTCATAGACAGAAAAGCTCAAGTTTTCTATAAGAGGCTCCTCAGGGCTGTATCTAAAGGTCAAAGATTCTACCTTTATTACTTCTTGCAATCCAGTCCCTCCACAAAGGCGGAGAGGTTTCTCTCCATTATGGAAAAGTAATCATCCCCATTCTTGGTGGGATAAAGGGATGTGTTTATGGTGTATACTTTGGCACCCGTTTCTCTTTGCACCTTGAGGACGGCACTTCCCTGATAGCCCTCCTCCACAAAGAGGGACCTTATGGACTCTTTTCTTATCAGGTTTATAAGCCTGAAAAGTTCCGAGGGTTTTGGCTCCTCTTCACCATGGACACCCCTCAGACCTTCCGCCCTCAACCCATAATCCCTTGCCAAATACCTCAGAGATAGATGGGTGGATACAAGCCATCTGTTTTTGCATTGGCTAAGGCTTTGGCGGTATTTTTCATCCAAATCTTTTAATCTTTTGGAGAACTCTCTGTATTTTCTTTCATAGATGTTTTGATTTTTTGGGTCTATTTTCAAAAGGACCTTGTAGAGATTGTCCACCACCGCTTGATAGGACTTAGGGGACATCCAAACGTGCGGATCATTGTCTATTAAGGGCAGGTTTTGATTGAGAGGGTAGAGCTTCTCCTTTGGCACGGGCAATTTTCTCTCCCAGCTTTCCAAGCCCAGGGTAAAAATGTACTTTGCCTCCCTTAAGTTCCTAAGGTCTTGGGGCCTTGGCTCGTAGTGATGCACATCGGTCCCCGTGGAGATAAGGACCTTTACATCGTAGAGCTCTCCCGCCAGGTAAAGCAAAGGATAGTATACGGGATAGGTAGTTGCTATCAAAAGCTCCTTAGGTAGAGCAAAGGAAAAAAGCAGAAGGAGGAAGGGCAGAGTTCTCATCACTACTCAATCCTATACCCAAAGCTCTGTACTAAGTCTGGTCTTTTCCTCCAGTCTGGCTTTACCCTAACATAGAGTTCCAAATAGACCTTTCTGCCCGTTATAAGCTCCAACTCTTCCCTTGCCATCTTTCCAATGGACTTTAACCTCTGTCCATCCTTGCCTATGATTATGGGTTTGTAGTTTTCTCTATCCACTATTATGTCCGCCTTTATGACCAGAACCCTTGGGTCGTGTCTTCCATCGGTGATCTCATTGACCACCACCGCCACACCTTGGGGAATTTCTTGATGGACTTTTAGCAGAACCTTTTCCCTGATCACCTCCGCCACCAAGAGCCTGAAGGGAAGGTCAGTTATCATCTCCTCCGGAAAGAGGGGCTCACCCTCTGGTAGGTAGTTAAGGATCACATTTAAAAGCCTGTCTATGTTAAACCCCTTCTGGGCACTTATGGGAACGATTTCTTTAAACTCGGGATGCTTCTTTGAGATCTCCTCCACAAAGGGCAGGAGATTTTCCAAAGGACCTATTCTATCCACCTTGTTTATTACCAAGATTACGGGCTTTTCTCCAGCATAGGGCTTTACGTAGTTTTCAAAGACCATTTCGTCATCATCCCTCCAGCCATCCTCCGCGTCCATCATGAAGAGGATAACGTCTGCATCTTGCAAAGATGCTCCAGCAACGCCAACCATAGCTTCCCCTAGGGCATCCCTTGGCTTGTATATACCGGGAGTATCCAGGAATATTATCTGGGCTTCGTTTGGGATATTTTTTACACCCAAGACCCTTATCCTAGTGGTGCCGGGCTTTGGAGAAACTATAGACAGCTTGGTACCAATCAGATTGTTCAAAAGGGTGGATTTACCCACATTAGGCTTTCCAACTATAGCTACGTATCCAACCTTCATATTCTCTCCGCAATAGCTTTGGCGAAGTCCATAGTAGATAGTGCCTTTGCCTCTATACCCATCTTTTTAAAGCCGTTGGCTATGTCTGGAGTTCCAACTCTATCTTCTATTGCCCTCTTTACCGCATCGTATATAAGCTGGGCTGCCTCCTTCCAACCCAAATACTCCAACATCATGGCACCGGAGAGGGTCAAGGAAAGTGGGTTGGCTATACACTTGCCCGCAATATCGTATGCGGTTCCGTGGGTGCTTTCGAAGAGGGCATAGCCGTCGCCTATGTTTCCGCTCGGCACAAAACCTGGCCCACCAACCAGTGCGGAAGCCAAGTCCGATATGTAATCACCGTTCAGGTTTTGGGTGATGATCACATCGTAGGCTTCGGGCTTCAGAACCAACTGCATAAGCATCTGGTCTGTGATGACCTTTACCATAAGTACCTGCCCATCCTTTGGTTCTCCCTCTGTGATAACTTTTCCTTCAAACTCTGGCTCTTTTGCTACTTCAAAAGCCCAGTTCATAAAGGCTCCTTCTGTGGCCTTCATGATGTTTCCCTTTCCCACAACTGCAACCACCTTTTTGTTGTTTTCTAAGGCATACCTGAGGGCTTTTCTTACATGCCTTTTGGTCTTCCACTCACTCATGGGTTTGACAGTGATTCCACAGTCCTCAGGAAGGGCATACTCGGAGACGCCCATCTCCTCTATCAAGAATTTTCTTACCTTTTGAGTTTTTTCGTCCCTCGGCATAAACTCTATTGCCATGTACACATCGTCAGAGTTTTCCCTGAAGATGGCCACATTTACCCTCTCAGGGTTTGGTATAGGAGAGGGCTGTCCCAGCCAATAGACGGGCCTTATGGCAGAGTAAAAGTCCATAGACTGCCTGAGGATTGCGTTCAGAGATTTCCCTCCCTTACCCACAGGTGTGCCAAGGGGTCCCTTTATGGCTACTATAGCTTCCTTTAAAACCTCCAATGTTTCCTTTGGCATCCTTTCACCGGTTTTTTCCTCCGCTTTGTCTCCTGCCAAAAGCTCCACCCAGTATATAGCCCTTGAACCACCGTAAGCCTTCTCCACTGCCCTATTCACCACCATAATCATGGCGGGGGTAATTTCTGGACCTATTCCGTCTCCTTCTATGTAGGGAATTATAGGGTTGTTTGGTACCTCAAGGCTCTTGTCTTCTCTAAGCCTTATAAACTGTCCCTCTTGCGGAATTACCACCTTGCCGGACCACGCAAAGACCCTTTCCATTCAAAACCTCCTTACAAGACCTTACAAGAAATTATATCTATAATATAGTGGAAAATTGCGGTGAAAAAGTAATATACTATTTAGCTTATGGAACAGGTGGGAATTGAAGATTTCCTGAAGCTAGACATTAGGGTAGCAAAGGTGCTATCTGCTGAGAGGATAGAAGGTTCAGAAAAGCTTTTAAAGTTGAGGGTATCTCTGGGAGATGAAGAGAGGATACTGGTGGCTGGCATAGGAAAGCACTATACACCGGAGGAGCTTGTAGGAAAAAAGGTAGTCATGTTGGCAAACCTAAAACCTCGCAAGATCTTTGGGATAGAATCCCAGGGTATGATCCTGGCGGCGGGAGACGGAGAAAATCTATCCGTCCTTCTGCCAGAAAAGGATGTTAAAGAGGGGGCTAAAGTAAGCTGATTTTTTTCACGAAATTTTCAGAATGTGTAATTATACTTTATCACTGAATACACCATTAAATTAGGAGGTGAAGGCATGAGAAAAGTAGCTATATTTTTAGCGTTTGCTGTTTTCTCTGCAGGAGTGATCTCCTGCGGTCAAGTAAGCTCTCAAAAAACCTATGAGGGTGCAGCGGTAGGCGGAGCAGTTGGTGCAGCAGCAGGTGCCATTATAGACAAAAACAACAGGTGGAGAGGAGCAGTTATTGGTGGCGCGCTGGGTGCTGTATTGGGTGGAACTATAACAGAGATAGCTCAAAGGGCTGCAAAGGAAGCGGCAATGGCTAACAAACCAGTAGAATACAGGTCCGAGGACGGAAGAGAAAGGGTATATGCTGAGCCCGTAGCAACCAGAGGAAATTGCAAAATAGTAAAAACAAACTACTATCAAAACGGTAAGCTAGTGAAGACAGAAGAAAGGGAAGTGTGCCCATAAATAAATAAAATAGGGGGCTTTTATGCCCCCTTACACTTTGTGTTTATTATTCCAAAACTGCCGGACCTTTTCCTATAGGCTATCTTAAGCTCGCCGGTCTTCGCATCCACAAAGGGCAAAAAGAAAACTCCACTCTCCTGAAGTTCAAAGATTGCATCCTCCACGCTCATAGGTTTATCTATCACGAGCTCCTCTTCAATTATCGTAGGTCTTTCTCTTTCTACCTCTTTTGAGGGTGCGGTTATGGAGCTAATTAATTCCTCCTTTATCTTGTGCCCTATTCTTCTTTGCTCTAACCTTCTTTGCTTTAGCTTTATAATCTGTCTTTCTACCTCATCAAGTACTCTGTCCAAAGCAGAAAAAACATCCACATCCTCTTCCCAGGCGTGTATTACTCCGCCACCAGATGTTTTCAAATAGATGTCTAAATCAACCCTAAAAACCGTTGGTCTGCTCTCGCCAGCGTAATCTTTGTGCTTTGCCCTAGAGGTGGAGAGCGTTACAACCACCTCCACTTGGTCTTCCTCTGCCTCTTTTAAAAGCCTTGAAAATCTTTCAAGCTTACCCTCCACAAAACTCTTCATCGCATCAGTCCATTCTACACTCTTACCAATAAACTCTACGTTCATACAGCTTCCTCCTGTGTTTTTTGTAAGGGTATAAAATTTTAAATCAAACTGCCAGCTTTTCCAACTCCTTGCGCTTTAGTATTTCTATATATCCTCTATCTGTGTTTATAATTCCCATCTTTTTCCATTTGCTCATAACTCTTATGGCGGTTTCCACCGTTGTACCAGTCATTTCTGCTATATCGTTTCTGGTCAAGGGTGCGTCTATTATTATGGTGTCTTTGTGCTTTTTACCTATACGGTCTGCTATTTCCAAAAGCACCCGTGCTATTCTCTCTTCCACCTTTCCGCCCGCTATGCTCTTTAGGGTGTCGTAAGCGTGTAAAAGGATGGCAGTAGCCTCACAGGTCATCTTTATGGCAATAGCTGGATGTTTTATGGCAAGGTTTATAAAGTCTTTGTTGGAAATGTAAAGGGTTCTGGAGTCTGTTATAGCCCTTGCGGTATAAGTATTTTTGGGCACTTTTTTACCCCACTCTATCCATCCGAATATATCCCCTGGATAAACAAGACGCACTATAACGATCTTTGCATCGTGGGTCTCTTTGAGAAGCTTTATTAAGCCATCCAAAAGTATGTATATGCCAGGCTCTCCTTCTTCCTCAAAGAAGAGATACTCTCCCTTCTTGAAGATCCTCTCCTGCATGTATTGAACAGCATGCGCAAGCTCCTCGTCAGAAAGGTCCTCAAAAAGGTGAAGTTTTTTTAAATTTTGAGCCTTCCCTTCTCCAGAAGTAGTTTTTGCCATCCTCTTCCTCCTATTAATACTGTAGGTTCAAAGATCACATAATCTGTATGAAAGGGAACTTTGTTTGTCCCACCAAAGGTGTGGTTATCTCCTATGGCTATGTGAATGGTGCCCTTTATCTTCTCACACTCTAAAATGTTTTCTGGATTTTTAGCCTTTGGGTTTGTCCCAACACCAAACTCTGCGATAAACCTTGCTTTTTCGTGTTTTTTGAAAACTTCCTCCAAATAATGCACATAAGGGTCAAAGCCCTCAATGCTATCCACCGCACCATCTTTGAACTTAAAGGTTATTGGTTCATCCAGTTTTCTATCAGGGCCATAAAGGATAGTTATAATACCGAAGGCAGAATCCTCTAAGGGTGCTATAAAGGATTCCCCCGCGGGAAGGTTCCCATAATCTCCCGGTTTATGAAACAGCCCCGTATCCGGTACGCCCTGCCTTCCCTTTATTGAAAACTCAAGCTTTGTCCCCTCTGCTTTTATATCTACCCACTCACCTTCCGTAAGAATGTCCGCCACCTCTTCGCTCACCTTACTAACTTCCACCCAATCCACGTCCATAGGACCATAGAACATATCCGGCTCAAAAAGTGGCATGGACGCATACCTTACTCCAAAGTACTTGGTAAGAACCTTTCTGTAAAAGGTATGAGTGGTAGAATAGTAGGGAAAGGCTACAACTACGTTTGGAACCTCTTCTGCATAGCTTCTAAGTATGTTTACCACTTCTTCCTCCAAGTAATTTTCCTTGTTAAGAACCTTCTCAAAAAGTCCAGCTTCCTTTAGTACATCAACTGCTTTATCTCCAAAGGTTACTCTCCAAACCTCCTCCGGAGGTTCCTTCCCGTGTCCGCCCAAACTACTATAGCAGACCTTCTTCACCCACTTGGCAAGCCCACTGCCCACACTGTAAAATTCCAAAAGTAAGTCCGCCAAATAGTCTTTTGTGTCATCAGTAATCAGCAAAAGCCCCTCAGAGGGCTGGAGGTTCATGTTTATCAGATAGAGCCTTTCAATATGCCTTTCAAACATTGTTATAAAAAATTTAAACCAATTCGAGCTTAAGGTAAAGGCAATCTAACAGTTCCCAAAAGATACTTAAGGTCGTTATCGGTAAACAGTACACCTACACCAACCATTCCACCCCTGAGTTTACTATTCAGGAGATCATCACCACCCACCCTAATGTACAGAGGTCCCCTCACGTTGTATTGAACACCTACCTGCAAGTTAGGTTTGAGCTTTTTACCCTTAGGGTCTGTTTTCCTTCCAAAATCCCAAAGGTCTGAATAGAACATTATACTTTTGCTATAGATCAGATCAAAGCCAACACCACCCGCCGATTCTTTCAAACCTCCCCTAAAGACAAACTCCTTACCAGCTATAGGGAAAATCCTTGCATACTGAAGGGTAAATTGCGGACTAAACTGCTTCTTTACTACAGTGCCAGCTGTCGTTGTTTCTTCGTAGGTTATCTTACCCTTTGAGTTGCCCACGACTTCCGCTAAATAGTACTTTTCATTATCCGGTTGAACCTTTATGGTTAAAATACCTTTACCATCTCCGCCCTTATACAACTCTCCTCTAAAACCTATGTAAAGATTGGTTCTCCTTGCTACATTTCCGGCTTCAGAGAATGTCTTCGTAGCAGATGTTATGTTTTTGTATAGTTCTTCATCTTTTACAAGCTTACCGAGGGTTCCCTCGCCCCTTTCAATTCGCGCAAGGATAAGGTTTAGCTTCTGGGTTGCCTCCGATAGGTTCTTTGTGGTAGCCCTTAGGTCTTCCCTGTTTTCCAAAACAACAGTGTTAAGGTTTTTAGAAAGTTCGTTAAGATTTTTTACCAGCTGAGGAAACTCTGTCTTTATACTTTGGGAAAGCTCTCTGAGATTTTGAACCACTTCTCTTATATCCTTCCTGTTTTCTGAGGCAATACCCTCTAAAGTAACCGCCAATCTGTCAATGTTTTCTATAGTCTGCGGAAGTGTTCTGTTCAAATTATCCGCCAAAACTCTTATGGAGTATATGGCACCCTTTAGGTTTTCTCTGTTCTCAAGGACTACCTGATTTAGGTTGCGTGTAAGCGCCTCTAAGTTAATAACTAACTGCCTTAAATCTTGCCTGTTTTCTTCCAAAATGACCTTAAAGCTCTCTGCAAGAGCCTTAACCGATTGAGCCGCATCTGCAATATCCTTTATCATCTTGTCAGTGTCTGCAAAACCGGTGGTTTGAGTTATAACTCCCCCTTCTTCAAGCAAACCTGCCTGAGGGCTACCGGGATGTATGGCAAGGTATTTATCGCCCATAAGACCCAATGTTCCTATTCCCGCAGACGCATCTTTGTATATAGCAACGGACTTATCCACCTCGAAAACCACCTTAACCCTACCATCCTCTAAGCTAACGCTTTTCACCTTACCGCTTTTTATACCAGCTACCCTAACATCTGCCCCCACAGAAAGCCCAGCCACATCAGGAAAATACACTACGTAGACCTTTGTGTTAGGTCTAAAAATCGGAATCTCTCCAAAGGTTAAAATCAAGAAAGCAAAGGCAGACGCCACCGCGAGCACAAAAGCGCCCAACTTTGCTTCGTTAGAAAATCTCATAGGTCTAATTATAAGCACAACAGAGAATATTCAAAAGCGTAAAAAGTTCAACAGACAATTTCATTCTTTACATCCACCCCAAAATGTTAATATAAAATCTGAAGAATTTCACAGTATAGCGTAATCCTCGGCTAATCAAAGTTTTCATGATATGACATAAATCATAAAATAAATACCCATATGCACAAAAGCATTGATAACCAACATTTTTAAATGTGCTAATTGTTAATATAATCTAACTTTCTGTAATAATTGTCCTACTAGGCCGAGGTTGATTTTTCACATACCATCCGTAAGTATGGTGATTTCCATCACTTTTTAGCCCAGAATTTCACATTCCCTTTTCACAATTTCACATTTCTGGCTGCAAGTATTGGAATTTCCGCCAAAAAATTTGTTCGGATTTTCCAGCACTTAGGAGAAAAAATGTGAAAAAAGGATACCTG
>Ga0209739_100083_pt1 | contig 42582 bp, 59 predicted proteins | sample JossMetagenome_2_FD_184729 | JGI IMG/M metagenome (GOLD analysis project Ga0209739, IMG submission 184729) | Hot spring sediment microbial communities from Joseph's Coat, Yellowstone National Park, USA - JC3_ASED (SPAdes) (version 3) | ecosystem: Environmental > Aquatic > Thermal springs > Hot...
AGAGGCGAGACAAACACCATATATAAACTCGTCAGATTTGAGCTCGTCCCATGGGCCTCTTTTTCCAAGAGCAACCTCAAGCAAATCATGCAGCTTCATTGATTTGTTGCCCATGGATGCCCACCGGTTTATACCATCCAACACATCCCCCAGTCATTATAGCACCTACTTGCTAATTTATATGTATAGATGTCGATACAAAAAATTTCGCAGTTTTATCGTGGCACCAGATAAAACTAGTCTACCATACTCTCATCTTTCTGATTTTCTTCATTACTGGCATACAAGCACTGATGGCGTCTAAAACAACCCTCTCTTTGTCCCATGGATTATCTACGGTCTTATGTATAAAGGATATAGCACTCGCAAGCTTATTTTCGTTGCACTCATGTTTATTAAAGAGGAACCATCTATTATAGACCACTCTGCCAGACGGGTCGGTCTCAAGCAGATATATGTCGCCAAAGTCGTTCTCTAATAGGTATGCAAAAGGTCGCCCCCCTTTTTCCATCTCCATTTCTTCTTCGTCAATTATCTCTGGCATATTGTATCGAATTAGAATACAACAAGCATATATTTATATTTTTCGACTACGTATACATTACATAACATACTAACAAAAACACTATTTACGGCAAGCATGCTTATAAAGACTTTAAATTTTAACTGTATGCGCCTTGAAACACGGTCTACTAGATCTCTATATTCCTAAGCTTCCTCATTACTGGTCTACATGCAGAGATAGTATCTAGGACGGCTTTTTCTATATCCCCGTCATTATAAAAATATAGATGTATCAGACCCAATGCACGGGCCAATTGCTTCTCATTACAATTATAGATGTTAAAAAGATAGAATCTGCGGTAAACAAATCTGCCAGACGAGTCGGACTGAATTAAATCTACGTCGCCCGTTTCGTTATTTACCTTTATTCTAGCTATAGGCATAGAGCATCAAAATAAAATATAACAAACACTATTAATTTTTTACCGTGAAAACAACATCTACCAGCGTATACATTTCTTCTTGAAGGCATCATATGCGGATACCATCAAATCTGTAGATTCTTCGTTAATTATCTTGGTAAAGAGGGCATATTCTTCATCAGTTATCTGGTTGTCACGCAGAGCCATGAGCGCCTTACAGTTCATCTCGTCCACATCCCTCTGGAAACCTCTAATCCCGTGCAGAAGCATCGGAAAATTACACGATTGGATAGACTGTTTTAGCTCATTGTAATGCTTGGTAAAAACCAAGCCTAGATCCTCAAAACTGCCAACCTTTTTCCATATCTCCTTTGCCTGGTTAAGCCTGACCGCAGACATACACAACCACACCCAACTAGGCAACGCCCCTCAAAGCCTTGATAACAGTGTCTACCGTGCACCTGCCAGTTCTGCTCGTATCAATAACGTCTACCCTAACATAGTCTGGAGCCTCTTCAAAGCCGTAGTTGTACTCCTCTGGAACTACGCTTACATACTCTTCGTGGCCGACGTTCATTGTGCACCCGCTACGCTTCAGCCTGTCGAACAGCCTCTGGCCCCTCAAGTCATATGTCTCGTTCTCAAACGCCAAGGTGGCTTTGTATATCTTCCCAGTGTTTACATCGAAGACTATCGTGTTGACCCTTCCAAGCTCCGTCAACTCCTCGCATGCCATAGAACACTCTTTAACATCATCCTCTATGCTGGTCTCGTCAAGCAATCCCTCGCCTACAGCGAACTCTATCTTGTCACGGCACTCCTCCTCGCAGTCCCTCGAAGCAAGGACATTTTTATCGATAAAGTCTACGACGCAGACGCCGTTCCCAGCGGCAGACACGTTGAGCACCTTGAACCTGTCCTCTGGCAAAAGCTTTTTGACAACGTCCTCGCATTCCCTCTGTATATCCATTACGAGCTCCCTGTAGAACTGTTTTAGCCCATAGACCATAACATAACATCCGCATCTTTGAAATAAAAACATTTTTTCGATGAGGCGGCTGGCAATAAGCTTATATTTTCCTCTTCCAGATTTAGAACATATGGAAGAAATATACATTGGTCTATGCGCCGTGAGAAAGAGGGGGGCAGACGTTTTTGAGGTCGAGTGTCCAAACGGAAGGGCCATCGTGTCTCGAGAAGAGGTAAGGATATACACTCCCAGAGGCACATATGCATACTTTACCGGTGCGCAAGGGATAAAGGGGAAAGTCAGTGCCGTGATGCCCGTTAAGGAGAAGCTCTACGAAAAGCTTAGAGAGATAGGCTTCGAGTCTGACGATAGACCGTACACCCCAGAAGAGCTATACATGTCTCTCCGATATAAACATGTATTTGGGCCAGAAGGAAACAGTGAAGAGGATGAAGACGGAGAACTTGCTGAGTTCAGGCAGAGGCTTGAAGAGTTCGGCAGATCTATGAGGGAGTCCGAAGAAAACATATACAGGAGTAGGAGAGAGGTGCGTGAAAGGCTTCTAAGCAACTGGCTCTAGGGAAAAAAATAAATATTTCTTGGGTATATCTTTCACGGTATGATACCACTGTTACTTGTATGGTCTGACGTAATCATTGCACCGATAACAGTTGTATTGCTGATAGTGGCATACGAGGTTGTAATGGACATACTTGTCCCAATATGGGTATACAAAGACGCAAAAAAGAGGGGCATGGAGGCATTCTGGTGGATGGTCTTCGTTTTCCTTTTCGACTTCCTGGGTCTGATAATATACTTGCTCGTCAGACCTAGCACAAAGATCCAGAGCCAGAGCATAAACATAGCTAGAAACGAGTGGCTAGAACGAATATCATAAAAATAGAAATATCTATTTTCTCAGTTGCTTAAGCATCTCAGAGAACTTGGCAGATATCTTGTTTGCTATCTTTACAAACGCGTCTTCAGGCCAGTTGTATTCGCCCCAGAATCTCCGCAAGTGAGTATTAGCAGTGGTTGCGACACCTATCGCCACTTTGTCCACATTGCTTTCGTTGACGCCCCTGCAGACCATCAGTTTTTCGCCCTCGTTGTTTACTGAGTCTTCGCATTCTAGACCTAGGCTCTTAAACAGCCTTGCAACTGGTCTGTCGTTGACGCTTGCATTTTTCATCGTGAGAATACCATTCTTATAGTCTATCACTGCCTCCCTCTCAGCATCCAGGTGTATCACGAGCCTGTCTTTTTCTGCTATCGCCTTAAGCTCTGGATAAACAGAGTTCCTTGGCACATAGTCGTCCCTTATAATTAAAGACGGCTTGACCTCTGATAAACGGCCCTCTCCATTCTCGTGTTCCTCCTCCTCGTCGCTTGTATCCCTGAGGACAAGCCTCATCACATCATCGTAGTCCATGTCGATCGAAGACGTTAACAGCCTCTTACGTTCAAGAAACTTTGCAGCATAGTCGAACGCAACACACGCCTTAACAACGTTGGGGTCGCCTTTGTCCTCTATCTTGCACCTAGACGTCTTGAGGTACATCTGTAGCTGGGACATGCATGCGCCTATCTGGTCTAGAAATATCTGGTACTGTAAAGCAGTGGCAGGCTCGCTTGCAGACCTCTTCTTGAGCTTCTTTCTAACAGTCATAGACGAAACGCCGCCGGTTCCGAAAAACGTCTTTGTCTCTTCTTGTGGCCCCTCAGTCATAGGCCCAAGCTCTTCCGTTTCCATTCTGTCTACCTCGTCGGCAAGCTCTAGAAGACCGCGCAGCTCCAGCTCGCTATACACTCTCCTAGCCAGTTGCCTCTCCGACAGCCTTGCCCCTCTTAAGTCTCTAAGCTCATCCAGAGACGGCACCGTCTTTGCACACCTATCGCCCCAAAGCATCATTGACATCTGGTTTAATTCACGTATAGCCCTGTTCAGCTCGCTGACGGTATACGTCGCTTGACCACTAAGACCCCTCTCTGCAACCTCCAACGCGTCGCTGAGGGCCACCGGGTTTAGCTGTGGCACCTTGCTGTATATGCTCCAGTTCTCCCTGATGTCTTCTTTTATTTTCTTGTTGATGTCTTTGATTGCCTCGACTGTGTCGGGGCCGGGCTTCCATTTATGTCCGACCTTGTCAGAGTATTCGCTAACTATAGACCTAAGCCTGTTCGGGTCGATCATTCTTCACCACCCACCTCTTTGGATTCCTCCTTTTTCTGTTTAGCCTTCTCCCTCTTTCTCCTCCGAATCTCGTATTCTGGCACACGCTTGTTCACGGTTATCTCCTCCCACCTCCACATCAAGTTGTCTTTGACTGCACTCATGAGTCTATACTCCAGCTCGTCCATGTTTTCCTCGTTGAACTCCTCGAAGGCGTCCTCAATTATTTTTCCAACCTTTTTCCGTACAAATTCCAGGAGCTTCGGGGCATCATCGAGACTGCACTGTCCAAGGTTTACGGCAAAAATGCTGATGTCGCTTAGCAATACATTGTTTTTCCAGTCGCCTTTTTGAGATATATTTTCCAGTTGCTTCACGACGCTTCTGCCAGTAAGCGTCACCTCTGGCGGCACATACACACAGTAGCCGTCCTTAACAACAATCTTGTTGCCCTTTCTGTCTGTTATAGTGGCATAATCTTTCCTTATGACGCCGATCAGATTATCATTGTTACAGAATCCTGGAGCTGACAAGCCGTTCTCAACAACACACGAGCCCGCCTTGACCATCCCCAAGTCTCTTATCGACTTGTCCAGGAAATAGGCGCCTTGATACTTGGCCTCACTCACAGTGAGGCCTCTAGTGCCCCCCGTCAGCTCTTTGTTCAATGGTTCTTCATGCTCAAGCGTATGATGAAGCGGCTCCTCTTGTATATCTAGCAAGGTGTCCATCCACGTTCCTGGCACATCCTCATTAAATATATCGGCAAGGACAGACTCGGCTAGTGGCCTGTTTTCCTCATGTAGAACGTACCTATGTGGCTCCCTAAGCCAATTAGCGACCTCTTTAATGTCCATACGATTATTTCTTCAGCATTAAAATATAAATGTTTTATCTAGACTCGCACAGAAGCCCACCTAGAAACAAAAAATTAATTTCGCGAAATAGCATTGATATCTAGATGGTTGACCAGGACACAAGGTCGCTTGTTGAGCTTATAGCCTCAAGTAAGAGGGGCAAAAGCCCAATCACTATTAGACAGCACCTATACCACTTCTTTAATACGGTTGGCAAGGGAATATATGACTTGACAAAGGAAGACATCTTGCGGTACACCAGGAAAAAGATACAGAAGAAGATATCCCTCAACCTCACGCTGATATATCTGGAAAAGTTGCTCAGCCTCGCTGGCAGAGAAGACTTAGCAGAGTATACCAAGGAGCTACGTAGAAGCATAAGGGCACCGTCAGAGTCAGAAGTGAGGAGGGACTTCCTAGAAGACGACGAGCTCAAGGCGTTTATAAATTTGCTGTGGAAAAAGGCGAAAATGAACTCGTATAAGGCAAAGATGCAGGCGGCACTGTTCCTCACGATGCTGAATACTGGTAGCAGGGTGAGCGAAGTACTCAACTTGAGGCCAACAGACATAGTGGATACGCCGACACAGATGGGCATAACGGTCGTGACGAAAGGTGGAAAGATAGACTTCAAGCCTATAAGGGACAGAAACGTCATACAGCTGCTGAAGAGCATAAAGGCCTCCCCAGACGGCAGACTGTTCCCGATAACTGTCCGCACGGCAGAGAACTGGTTCAAGAGCCTCCTCAAAGAGGCCGGCCTGCCGGAAAAGAGGGTCATGAGGCTCAGGGTTCACGACTTGAGGAGGACGGCGGCACTGCTAGTCTTCCAAGAGACAAAGGACATAACCAAGGTCAAAGAGTGGCTTGGCCACTCCAAGGTGGAGACGACGATGACATATCTCGGAGAGGGCATAAAGAGGGTGCAAGCGCTCAGGCGTCTAGAGGCAGCAGAGATATTGTCGAAAAAGCTCAACGAGGCTGGTGAATAGCTTTGTCCAGCGACGCCAGAACAGAGAGACAGATAACCATAGACTGGGACATGCCGTGGAAGTATGCAGAGTTCAGGGGCAATGTCGCCCCACGCACCGCAGTGCTCATAGGATACGTGCTAAGGAACCATGGAAAAACCGGGCTTAGCCCATACCAGATATACAAGCTCGTCAAAGAAATATACATAGAGTACCTTCCAAACTTTACCCCACCGACCTATGACGAGATAAGGACGGATCTGTACGTGCTTAGGCATGTAAAGCCCCCGATGATCAGGCGTGTAGGCGCAGTCCAGTCGACCGAGAAGCCATATTTTTCAAAGATATTATACGCGCTGACGCCAGAGGGCGAAGACCCGAGATACGACTATATCTGGTGGGATCCATTCGAAGTGTACAAGAGCCAGAGGAGAGGCAGAAGGGCTGCTAGGAAAGCTAGACAGTTCGGCATATCTGGCAAGACGGCAAAAACGCAAGTGGAGCAAAAAGCGGAGTCTAAGGAGACGCAAGAACAACAGATACAAGAGGGACAGACGCAAGAGGCACAAGTCCAAGAGGCTGAGGCAAAGCCAAAGAGGAGCAAGAAAAAGAAAGAGCAGCAGCGCGCCGCAGACATTGAGGTCGGCATCGGCATAAAGCTTGGAAGCGTCGCAGACGCCCTAATGGAAGCGGCGCTAAAGTACTTCATAACTGGGGACAAGAAATACATAGACAGCGTGGTCGAAGAGTCCAAGTCAGCAAACATAGCCCTAGACCTAGACTACATAGCGGACAGACTGTCCTCTGCAATTGACAGATTAGACCTATCCATGCTAACAGTCAGCGACGATGAAAAGAGCAAACTGAGGCACCCATACAACACTGAGGCTGCAGTCAAGATGTTGCACGATAGACTACTCACCATTATAGACCCAAACAACATAACAGAGACCGTGACAAACATTGTTAGCGGATTATTAGACGAAATAGAGGCTAGTGGGTTCAATGATGCCGAGGCACTTGTGATATCGGAGAGGCTGGTCGATGCGCTTAAGACCAAAGATATAGCCGATATATACACTGTGCTGGCGGACAAGCTGCTGGACACAGAGGCTGGCACGCGCTACTATCTATCAGTCATGAGCAGGCTGTACGACAAATATAGGATTGACCCGCTTGAGAAGAGGCCAGACCCGAGAAGGGTAAAGGTAAACGCGGCGATAGACGAGCTGTCAAAGACCATCTATGACAAGTACTTCAACAGCGACAAGATAAGACACCTACTAGCCATAATGAACGAAAAAGTCGGCCCGTCGGGTATGGATATAGAGCAGTACAGAGAATACGTCAATGATAGAGACACATTTGTCGGGGACTTCAAGGCAACCATAATGACGTATGAATAGCCTAAACAGTCCACAAAAACCCAGAAAAACCAATGTTTTACAAAAATACCAGCTACAACTTTTCCAATAATCTGTAAGAGAAAAAAACTATTTTTCTTTGTCTTTATTGATCCTCTCGAACCACTCTAGGTTAAAGAGATTGTTCTCTCTGCGTCTATGCACCGACCGCGACGGTATAGTCTTTTCCGGCACGCGCTCGAACCACTCCGACATTGCTACGCGGGCCAAGTCACGTCCCCTAATCGCATGTATGAATGCCAGGGTTATGACCAGCACTATGACCACGCTTATACCTATCAGCAACCAAGTTATAATCGAATCCGTGTTGAGAACAGTAATATCTGCCTTTGCAAAGTTGTCATCGGGGTAAGAGTCGGGCGCTTGTGCAACAGTGAATATCGCCGTGAACTTCTTATATGGCTCAAACCATGAGAAGTTATATTTCAAGTCGCTTGGAACCAATATCTTGACTCGAAGTGTTTGTTCGCCGTCACGTATCTCTGGTGCAGGCGAGCCTGACAAACCAACGAGTGTAGTATTGTCTTGCATTCGGAAGCCGAGAAGTATTATTGCACGTGAGCCCTCGCCCGGCAGATAATTAGTCCAGACTCTCAATGATACAGACATGTTGTCGCCTGGCCTTAATGGTACCAGAGAGTTTTTGTCAACGCCCTTTACAATGATGTGTGGCGGCAACTTGAATTTATATCCGCCGAACCTCAACACAATGTCTCCGCTGTCGCTAGAGATTATTGTTGCATTCATCAGTGTAGAGTTACCTATGGTTATATTTCCTAGGTTTGGTATGTTCAGCTTGATTAATAAGAACCTCGCAAAGGGAGCTGGTATGGTATCATTAAACAAGACTGACGTGCCATACTGCAAACTCGACACTGATACAGTTTTACTAGACAGTGTTGCAAACGATGTTGTTCCAGCCATTATATCTATCTCCATATTCATGGTTGAGTTAAGCTTTACTTGTTGTCCTTTCCGCATTGCCAGCCAATCATTATAATTCATATTAGCTAGGGCAGAGTCCGTCAGCCATGATTCAAGAGTTATATTGAACTTTGTCTCACCCGGATAAATTAGCCCCAGAACACCCTTGCCCCAATTAACTACCGACAGTTGTATTGACATGGTTAGGAACATTAAATTCACCACGTTAAACGGTTTGCCCTCTGCATAGTTATCGGCATAGCTATTGTCCTTCTTGGCCCAAGTTATATTCATGTATGGCTTGTATAGCCCTTTATTCGGTGGCGCATCAAAATACATAATGAACGGGTGTGTTCCTGGCCCTGTTACTGTCTGCGTAAAGCTCTTTTTGGCAATTATTTTACCGTCCAGTGTTTTTATGCCGACTTCCACAGTGTAGGTATTATTACTGTTTGTTATTACTCCTCCCTGAATAATCACGCTGTAGTTGGCATATACTCTTGGTTGTGTGTATACCGTGTATGCATACACCATCGGTGTAAATATCTTGCTATATGCATTCACCGTGAATACTGTCAAAACTCTTCCAGAACTTATGGTTACGACCCTTTTCTCGCTCCAGTTCCCATATACCAGTTTTATGGTCTGGTTCGTACGAAGCTTGAACAAGAGTGCCCATTGCCCATTAGTATCAGTTGTTCCCATAAGTGTATCATTAACATATACTGATGCCCCTGCCAGAGGAACACCGTCAATAGTTCTGGCAAATACTATTAGCCAGCCATTTGATGCATTGTTGAATCCTATAGGCGAAAGCGGCACATTCATCACGGTATTCATCATTAGGTACAAGTCATCAGTATACGTGTTGTATCCAGTCTTATTCACAGATAGCAAATATCTTCCCTTTGGAACAGTTGCGTTAAAATAGCCAGTTGAATTCGTGAGGCCACTGATCGTAACGTTTCCACGCAACATCACAGTTGCGTTTGATATCGGAGTATTGTTAAGCGCATCATACACTCGAACTAAAATCTTCGGCATCGATGTTGTAAGGTTGCCTTGTATAAATGGGAATATAGACGTGGGCGGCGACTGAGCTTCCTTCTTTACTCCATTATCTAGCCTAACAGCCTTTGCCCTCGTGTAAATATTAAAGGTAGCATTGAGCTTCCTAGATTGGTCTACGATATAATCCGTAAAGTTCTTTATCCAATAGTTGAGGGCCACTTGACATTTTGCTCCGGGCGTCATAAAAGTTATTTTATATAATACCCTTACATAGTATGGGAACCAGCCAGCATTACTATAGTTTTTAGGATCGTTCCTCTCGATATCGGCCACAAACTCCGTCTGAACATCCACCATGGTAGGCTCCTTTGTATATACATATGTTGTGGTCATCCTAGGCAACGTTGAATGTGACTCTGTTCCATTAACATATACTGCGAGACCAAGATCTCCTGGAGCCACGTCTAGCCATGTTGGCAAAACAGTCTTGTTAGACACTGGACTAACAACCAGCCTTATATTCTTGTTATCGAATGGATTGGTCGGCGCAGTAGAGTTGTCGCATGTAATCATTTGTTGTATTTTATAATATAGCCAGTATATTGCGTAGAAATACGTCCCTCCATATGGGAACAGTTTACCCATATCGGAGGTAAATAGATAATTATATGGAGATTTGCCTACCGACGCTTGTTTGATGGGGTCACCGATCACCATATAGTAGTCCATCGCTGGACTTCCTATAGGCAACATTGATGTGCCAATCCCTACTTGTATCCCAGCAAGGTATGTATTAGCTGGATATCCAGGCAACTGGTCAAGGTTAAAGATGCCCAGCCTCGTTGGTTTAAAGCTGGCCTCTCCAGTATAGAACACAATCGCCTTGTATGGCTGTTGTGTTCCATTTATCGGTGCAACAATTGTACCATTTATGGTCAACGTGAAACGTGCAGTATAGGTAGACATCGATGCCGGTATCTTTATATCTATTTCGTTTACGCCTACTAGCATGCCGCCTGGGACAAATACACCATTCTTGTACAAATTAAGATCATTCGTGGTCTGGTTCGCTATCTTGAATAGGTAAAACTCTCCAATCTCTCGTTTTCCGCCAAGGCTATCCACATGATATGCCACTATCTTTATCTGGCTCCACAACTGCGGCGTTAAACCAGCATTTACATCGAGATCCAATGGTCTGTCGATAACGCCGTAAAAATCAAAATCATCAATCTGCATAAATCCTTTAGCATCTACGCTTACATCTTCACTTGGGGGCGGCTGTATCCATGCGACTGGAACAACAACAACACCAACCCTCTTTATTATCGCCGCTGAATCGTTTGTATACATCCTTATAATACCTTTAATATCAAAATCTTCATTACCAATATTGACAAAATGGACTACCGTCTTACTATAGCCAAACTTTTCCGGATGTTCCTCTATTACTCTCTTAAAACAGTCGCTTACTTTTACAGGGCCACCAAACAACGGCTTATATGCTACTGCATCTGGCAACGGATCCAATATAAATATTCCAATGTCTCTGTTTGGTTGCTTAGAATTCACAACATCTAAAACGAATCCGCGAAGAGTCGCCATGCCGCCTCTTGGATCCCCGGCTATTAATGCATAAGCTATTGATTGTATTGCTAAAAGCCCTTGTATAGCTATTCCGATTCCGAGAATAACAAGCCCTACAACTGGCACAACGAAGATTAGAACGACTCCAGCTAAAATCAATAAACCAGATATTACTGTGAGAATGCCCCGTCCCCCAGCCTCGATTGACCATGGATCAGCAGCTCCTGACGGCTTCACTTTTACAGTCCTTGTTTGCCAAGTTATCTGAACAAAACGCACTTCGTCGCCCTGAGCAATATATTTATTCGGGTCTTCCCCAGGAGGAACGACAGCCACTTTTGCGTTTCTAATCATGTCTGCAAGTTCTTTGATTATCTCTAATTTTATTGCCTTTGCCTCAACGGATTGTGATGTTTGTGACTTCTGTTTATTCAATATATATTCAGTTGCATATTTTTCAAAAAACTCTGCGATTAACTCCGGTCTAGGAGTATATGATCCGTTGATTCTGTCCTTGGCCAGGTTTAAATTTGCAAAATTCGATGCTGATTCAAACACACTTGCGGAGAATTCATATGCGTCATTTATACCTATATTTATACCTCTTTTCTTGAGACTGGATTGTAATGCAAGGCTTGCATCATGCATGGATGCCATTAATGCGCTACTCATTAATATCGTTCCAACCGCTGTGGCGTCCCCATCATTGACTCCTAAGTATATCATGGCTAATTTGCCCCACCAATAAATATAATAAAGCGTATTCACGCTTGGCTCTGGTCGCGTGACCGGCATACCAGATGCCAGTGCAAACAATGTTGCCGACGTATTTGCATATCTGGCCACAGAATTCAGGAACGTATTTATGTATGCATCTACATCGCTTGGAGTTAATTGTATTTTTGTTCCACTTATATTCATATATAATTGTCCTGCCTCTGCAAGCTGTTTAAGTTTATTTAAAGTATATGATAGCGCCCCAATTTGTGCGCTTATATACTCTTCTTTACTAATCGTGTTTAAAGCAGCATAATATTGTGTTTTTATGGCATCCTCTACTGAAAGCTTTAATATTTGACCAATATCACTTATAGATAGCCCGGCGTCCAGAGCCTTAGCAATGAAGCGGTTGTTCTTTACATCTAGTGCACTAGAACCCACACTGCTTGAACTGGTTCCACCCGTAGTTATTGACACAGTGCCGCTTATAACAATATCTGTATGTGCATACTGCATGGCTTGTAGATAGTAATAATACATTTCATTTAGTGGCACATTGGGCTTACCAAGTGAGTTGCCTATACCAGTGATCGCCGTATCACGTGTATAATTCGTTATCAGACCGTTTTTTGACAAGTCTTTTATTTGTGTAACCATAATATTGCTTTGTTTATATGCCTGTTCGTTAAGTGAACTCTTTATCGCATTGTATTTATCAGTATCATTAGTTATCTTTGACTTCATAGGTAATAATGGTATAATCGCAGTCAGCCAGAAGTCATCAAAAGAACTAGCTGCACCCGCGGCGGCGCCAGAACTAGCTGCACCCGCGGCGGCGCTATGAGCGGCAGCCCAACCCCCTCCTACAGCGCCCAATGCAGCTATTGCCAAATGAAATATTGCGTCTAAACCATAATAAAATGTTCCACTTTGGAACCAATCCGGCGCATCTAGGATTACATTTGTCGATGTTACTGTTGCTCGAATAGAGAATCTTTCATATTGATTTATCGGTGTTGGCACAATATTATAGTACCAGATACCTATACTAGCTGCCGGAAAAGACCCTTGGGGAGCAAGCGGAGGTGGGTGATGCCAGGTCGCTTTATAGTCAAATGTCGCACGTGGTATTCCATTAGTAATATTGAACCGCCAAACACTGTTGGACTCTGCCGCCGTCCATTGCCAAATACCCAAACCAAAAAACGTATCATTATAGTTTGTATTGTAGCTTACCGGCATTGGGTCTGCACCTGGCTGAATCAAACTGCTGTAAAGCTTTCTAAATGATATGGAGTCCACCTTCATGTTTATACCATACGGGATTATACCAGTCATTTTTATTGCCGTTAAGTTGTCGGTTCCCGAATAAATTTGGGTAGTAGCAATCCCACTTACCTCTATATGCGGCCCCGAAAGTATCTGCACTGGAACATACATAGTTGCCCCAATACAGCCGCCTCTGCTAATGATTTCACCGAGTAGCATAGAGTTTGGTGGCATAGACATCGCCATGGTTCTCCCAGAAGACCAGTTAAATGAAATCGTGATAGACGGGTTTCCTGGAACAACATATGCTGCTACAGTTGGATACGGGTTGCTCTTTAAACCGTCTATAATAATTGATTTGCTATCAATATGACCAACTATGGTATTTGAACCGGTAGTGATAAAATAGACCACACCGTTATACTCGAACAGTGAAACGCCACTTATAGGCACCGGCAAAAACTGTAAGTTGAGAACAGTAGTATGTGAAGACGGATCGATTACAAGTATTAATAGACCGCTAGGCGTCACGACAAACAAATTTTCATAATATGTATTAGTATAACTCACCATTGATGTGACAATGCCACGTAAATTTATAGACTGGCCATTCATAGATAGAGATGCGGTCGTTGATAAAGATGTATCTAAATAATATATTCCAATAGCTCCACTACCCGTATCCTTCGCTATGAAATAACCACTCTTCGCATTTGCTACTGCGTAGACCCCATTTATCTTAGTAACTAATGGAGAGCCGGTCGTACCAATTCTATTTTTGTCGAACAGATATAATACATTGTTCTGTGTAACTACAGCAGTAGTAGTATCAAATGTCGCAATAGTCTTTGCGCCGCCCTCCGAAGGAAAATCATATCGCCATATTATAAAAGGCTGTGGATAGCTTGGGTCAGATAGAGAAAAGAATACAGCTCCTTTACTATTGGCCCATGCATAATAATTCAAGTACTTTACTATTTGGCGGGACGCTATTCCCGACAGAGTATTGGGATCATATATCTGTAGCATGACCGCCCTCCCATCCAAGTCAACAATGAATGGGTTAGTCCCGCTAGGTGCCACTAGAAATTTATCGTTAGCAACACTTACAATTTGTCCGTTTGGTATTGTATTAGTATCAAATTTTGCCCCAACCAGAGTTGTTGGCTGTATAATACTTCCCGCCGATATATCAATTATATATACCTTGTTGTCTACTACCGCAAAGATCTTTTTTGCATCTGGTGTAATACTAATGACGCCGCCAGAATATGATATGCTATTTTTAGATATACTCGTACATTTCGTTAATATAGTGTTGAATCCATATATAAACGGAGTTTGTGAAGAGCCAGTCGACGCTAGGTTCGTATTGCTTGTTTGTCTGCTGATCTTGCTTGAGTAGGCCAATATAGTGGGTATAAACACTGGCTGCATCATCAGCAACAAGACAAGCAGTATTTGAAGCACTCCAAACAGTTTCTTACTAACCATCATATTAACAATGATAATCTAGATATTTAAATTTTTATGAGAGAGAAAAAGATTTATTTTACCGTCTCTCCAGATACTCGTTCACTGCAATAGCTACTGCCAACACGTTCTTCTTCTTCGCAATTATGATGGCAATTACTACAGCTATAATCGCCAATGCAATCACAACATAGTCAAAACTGCCACTTGGAAGCTCGAACGACGGCGCCCCACCGCCAGTACCAGACGCAACGGTGAACTGTGCCTGCGCCTCCGCATCCAGGTAGTCTATATGTGAGAACTTGACCTTTATCGTGCATGGCCCGCTAATCCTATCCATCATAAATAAGTGGAAGCTCCCATCATCATCTGTATACGTGAAATCATATGACATACCGTTATATTCCAAGGTAACAGCGCCCCCAGATATCCTCGTCTTAGTTATATTGTCGTAAACATAGCCATACACATTGACTTGCACCAGCCCAAACCTAAGCGGAACAACATCGATCTTCGTGATGTTTATCACTACTGGATCCGCCACAGTCACATAGATATATATATCCGTCGAGTTCTGCCACGGCAAGACAAAGGGCAGTCTATATTTTATATTGCCTATCTTGACGCTTGCAACCTTCCAGCCAGAAACACTCACATTATATGCCGTCCCAGTCAGACATGGAAAAGAGTAGCCCACTGATACGACCGTCCCGTTGACGCTTGCACGTGTCGCTACCGGGTCTCCCCGCGGGTTCTGTATCCTGTTTATGTAGCAGTTAACCCTCTGCACGAGCTTGCCGTATCCAGACACATTGAACTTGGAGCCGGAAACCACAACGTTTCCGAAGGGCACAAGGACGACGCCAGGCGGGAGAGTCATGTTTCCTGACCCGGTACCCTTGACCACTACGAAGCCCTTCCAGAACGTGCCGTTCGGCGCCAAATAGACAGTCGGGTCTACTTGGATCGACACCTTCTGTCCATTCATGTATCCATAGTTGTAGACCACCCACGTCCTATTATTCACGAACCAATTAGCACCGTATACCAAGAAGCGACCGGGCATGAGTGTGGCGTCCCACGTCATATTCCATCCAAAATTAATTATCCTCAGGGCCCACGGCATTGTCCCTGCCGTCCAGTTTGAGACAAAGCCGGCTGTATATCCAAGATACTTTGTTAGGGCGTTCGTGAAGTCGTAGCTCGCAGACCAGGATACCGTATAAATGAGCGACTGACTATAACTCGCCGCAAGGACAACTATAGATACAACCAGAGCTACCAACAAGATCCAAGAAAGCCTCGGACGCCATGTAGACACCCCCACCACCCTACGGCGAAATCCTGAACACTATGTTAAAGGTGAACTTTATAGCTCCCTGCGCCGGCACACTTACCGGGTTCTGTAGCGGGAAGTAGAGCACAAGGAGCTGCTTCGCGTTGTTGCTGCTAGTAGGGTCAATATCAATATTATCTATGATCAAGCCCGCTTCCGTCACGGTCGTGGCGTTCACAAACGGGTAGCCGAGCAACAGGCTAAACCAGAAATGCGTCTTGTTGTTGTTAGCGTTGACCACAACGTTACTGGTCGTTAAGACCGGCATCCTCACATTCACCATCTTGCTGTTGTAGCTGGGCACCCCGTTCCCGAACCTCACCTTCGCGTATCCCTTAACGACCCCGAAGTCCGCGGTGCTCGCCGCGGTTCCGTCGGTGGTGGTGAACGTCAAGGCCTTGTCGTAGTACCTGAGGCCGAACAGGTAGTTGAACATTAGGGCCGCGAAGTTGTAGGTCATCGGGGGCTGGTTATACAGAAAGGCTATTGTATACGTCACGCAGGCTATTGTATACGTCACGCCCAACACGTCGCCCGACGCAAGAATTACGGGCGCAGTCAACACATCTCTGGCGAAGAGGTAGTACCTGTACGTGTTCGTGCCGTAGTCCGCGGCCTTCCAGTAGAGGCCGACCTCCTGCACCGTGACGGCGCTGCTGGCGCTGTAGCTGATCGTGTAGCTTGCGATTATATGCGTCCCGTTGTCCGTCACCGAGACGCCGGCCGCCGCTACGTCGATCAATGCGATCAGGTTCGACAAGTCTACGTCGTAGAAGCTCGGAGCAATAGAGCCAGTACCGATCCCGATCGCCATGTACGGGTTGATGCCGCTGTAGCTGCCTGCGTACTCGGTCTCGACCTGGGTCTTTACCTGCCCGTCCCTAGCATAGAGGCTTAGAGGGTTGGTGTTGTACCTGCCAAACAGGAAGTTGGCCATGGCGGCCATGAAGTTCTGCGTCCAGGGGTCTCCCACCTTCTGGTAGGTCTCTACTCTCCCGTCGCTCCTATATACCCTGACCGTGATGATGTTCATCAGTGGTACTTCGAGGGCTGTGCCGGGGCCAGACGCTTTGTCCTCCAGCTTGGCTGGTTTTGCGGAGTTCCTAGCGAGCGGGTACATTACAAACAGTGCCAGAACAAGCAGTATGGACAGCGCTAAACCCAACAATACTTTTGTGTTGTTCATCAGTTTAAACTTGAAAATAGGAGTATAAAAAAATTGTGTTGTAGGGGGTTCCTATGCGTCGTGTTTTTCCTCTTCGGCTTCTTGTTTTTCTTTCTCCTCTATTGGTTGCGACGCATATTTGACCAATAGCTCCTCTGCCTTACTAAACGTAATCCTGGACAGCTCAAGCATTTCCCGCGACTCGTCTGGATGCGCGTCCACTATCTGCCCCGCGACCTCGAAGCTGTGCATAGACGCCAGCAAGAGGTGTTTGACTATGCACCAGTACCTCCTAAGCATCGTCTCGCTCGGCTTTTTGCCCGACAAAAGGAGGGTTATCTTTTCAAGGGCCTCCGCCCTCATCGCCCTGGCGTCCAACAACGCCAATTCGTCCAGCGGCGCCTCTGCAAGGTGCTCTTCCAGTGCCAACACATTCATCAAGAGCCACATGAGCTCCTGCAACGTGCCGCGCCCAAGCCGGCTCTTTTCACTCAACGTGCTCCACCCATTCCTCCGAGAGCCTAAAAGACTTCAGCGACCTCGGGGCTAGAACAAGCTTCCTGGGCATGCTCCTTTTTGGCCTCTTCTTTTCGTATATGACTATGTCGTCGCTGACGCTGTGTAATATCTCGTCCAGTATCTTCCTCAGTTGGCCCTTGTCGATTTTTATGCCTTTTCTCGACGCCCTCTGCCTTATCGTCCCAGCGGAAACTGTGAGCGGACGCTTCTTGGCCTCGTTTATTATCGACTGTATAATCAGGTCTTTGGGGTCTGGCTTTTGACTTGTCTTACCAGCGCCTAGATTTTCGCAAAACTTCTGCATCAAGATAAATGTTTTGTGCCCCCAAATTTATGTTTCGGTGCCCCCACACACGGAAAAAATTTATCTGAAGCGCCAAAAGATATCCATGTGTCTACATGATCGCGGAATTCGAGGTTGTCGGGGCGCACTTCTCTCCAAGCGAGGTGTACGAGGTTGGCAGACTATTAGACCACGAGTCCATACCATATACACTCTCCGGGTCTTCACTCGCCTCCAATGCGTTAAGCATAGTCGACGGCAAGCTGGTGTCTGGCTACAGCTATCCATACATGCTGGCAGTCCTCGTAAAAGTTAAACATGTACTCAGAAAAATGGGCCTAAAGGCAATAATCTATCGCGGAGAAGTAGTTGCCGGAGACAGATACATAGGCGTCAGGGCCACGGTTAGCGGCAAGGTGCTCCTACTCAAAGTGTCGAGGAAAAAGAGCTACTATGGCTACATGAAAGACACGGAGACGTTTGTCAGCTCCTTTATCAAGGCCTCAACGGAAAACGGCCTAGAACTCAAAAGGATAATGCTAAGCCAGAAAGCTGACACCAAAAAAAGACTGTTTTAGAACTTATACCTGCAGATCGTTCACGTACATCTTTAATAGGTTTGCCGTCTCCATCACACAGACAAATATACTTGATGCGGCCTCTTTTTTGAGCGTCTTCGCCGCAGAGGAACACGCATCGACCATTGGCGTCGCGATCTCGGCAATGGTCTTGCCGTTGAGGCTTTTCTGCCACTCTTTCTCCCTTAATGCCTTCTGTTTGACTTCGCCGGCCCTATCCATCGGCATCGTTGCAAACATGTCCCTCGCAACGCCCGCGGCGTAGCTTATGTGGTCTAGAACCTCGACGATGCAGGCCTTTATGGCTGGCTCAGGGTCTGGCTCGTTCCTCGTGACCTCTTCGCACTCCCTGACTATTGGCTCCATGACGTCGACGAGTGTATAGTTCGAGCCCTTGACGCGGGTTGTTTTGAGCACCTCGTCTCCTCTGATCTTGTCGCCGACCAAAGAGAGCGGTGAGAGCAGCGGACGCATTGATATCACTTAATGATTATGTTATTTGTTATTGCTGTCTACTCTCTCCCACCACTCGCCCTGGTTTAGCGCTGTTGCAAAGGTTACTGTCCTGCCTCCCTTCCTACTGGCAATAACAGCTATAACGATTATTACTATTACTGCGGCAGCTATGACCCAGAGCGGTAATCCGGTCTGTTCATATTGGACTACAACGTTGTGCTGTCCAGCAGATACGGTGAATCCATTTGTAACATTTTTGCCATCCAAAGTTATAGACTTGAGCTGGTAGCCGAAGATCGTTGGGAACAATAACTGGCTTGGGAACGAAACTGTTACGCTGTCGACACCAAATATGTATCCCTTGTACTTTGAGCCCATAGTCTGGTTCAAAGTCGAAACCTTTACGGTGTAGTCCACCGGCATCGCTACACCATTAACGGTGACGTTTAGCACAATCACGGGGCGAGCATAGTCCACGGTGTATGATGTCGCGGCAGTAGTGTTTATCAGCAAGAGCGCTTGCGTCTTCGACCCAGTGACCTTCATCACGTATATGCCAGGCTCAAGAGATACACTTGTAGCGTTGTTGCTGATCGAGGCGCTTGTCGCAAGCCCGTTTGGGCCGTAGAAGTATGCGGTTAATCCGTTGAGACTCTCAGGCGCATTTGCAAAGTTCACGGTTACGCCTACTGGGGCAGCAAGCGTCAGAGTTGTGCTAAACAGTACAGCCAATATCAGCAATACGGCAAACACATACCACTTGTGTTTATTCATGTTTATCAAAAAATTTGTGCATGATATGAATATAAATTTTTCTTTCTAGGGCGGGAGAAGGAGCCCCCACCCAGCAGAGTAGGTCTTCACGCCGAACGGGTTCATATAGATAGAGTGCGCCCTTATGAAGTTTGGATCCCTGACTTCTTGTTTACCGACCACTTCTACCCACAACGCGAGTATACCGCTGGCAACCGCGCAGGCCATACTTGTGCCGCTCAGGACGCCGTAGTAGTTGTCTATCTTCTTGGGGGATAAGTACACACTATACGTTGGGAAAGTGGACACCACGGCAACGCCAAAAGCTGCTATGTCCGGCTTCGCCATGCCGGGCCCGCCCATGCTGGAGAACGGCGCCGGCTTGCCGTCGCGCATCACGGCGCCGACAGCTATCACGTTGTCATACCTAGCAGGATAGGTAACCGTGAGCGGCGTCTGCCCATTGTTTCCCGCCGCGGCAACCACTATCTTTCCACTGTTTACAAGCATGTCTATAGCATATTTCAGTGACTGACTCGCATTATTGGCGCCAAGAGACAGATTAACTATATCAATATCAAATTGCACAAGGTACTTCAACGCATTAACCAGCGTCTCCTCCGATGTCTCCCCGTATCTATCGAAAACCTTTACTACCCAGAGTCTAACGTCTGGCGCAATGCCCCTATATTTTCCACCACTAGCAATGCCCTTGCCAGCAATTATGCCTGCGACGTGTGTCCCGTGGCCGTTTTCATCCCTCCATGCATACTGGCCCGTAGAGCCAAAAACTATGTATTCATATACCTCTGCCTGTGCAAGCGTGCCGTTTATCACTGGGCACCATATAAGCGGGTGCCCGTTCTGGAAGACTGTGAAGGATATCATACACTCAATGTTGTCCCTCAGGTCTGGGTGCAGATAGTCTATGCCAGAGTCTACCACTGCCACCCTCACGCCGGCACCGGTAAACTTTGATGGATAAATCAAATGAGGAGACATCGGTGCTTGTCCATAGAGATCCGTGGTGTGGAAGCCGAGCCTGACTTCTGTTGTGAGCCGTGGTAGCGGAGGAGACCACGTTAAGGCCGTTATTAGGACAAATAGTATTGATAATACAAGGAGAAACTTGAACCTAGGGTCTTCTAGCCTAGACTCGGACATACAATTATTATCCTCTTAAAAAATAAAAAACTTTTCGTTTTCTACTCGAACCACTCGACGGAACTGAACAGTGTGGAATGTGAGCTAGGATACATTTCGCCCAAAGTCGCCATTGCGTCCATCAGAAATATGAACAGCAACGCTAGGAACAGCCAGAAGTTAAAGTATGTAGTAAAGAACGCCGCATAGATAATACCGAAGAACGCCACGATGAGCGATACCATTTCCAAGAATGGATTAAATATGTTGTACCACCACGGCTTTTTGTCGGGGTGGAACAACGCATACACATCAAATATATTATCGATGGCGGCGACAAGTAGCAACGCGCCAAAGATGCTGTTATACGTGAAAAAAAGCACTATACCTGCAACAATTTCAATGAAGGCTAGCGAGCTGTTGGTAAACGCTGACAGCGTTGGAGAGCTGTTATTAGGCAAGCCCTATCACTTGTCCCTTTTTATCGATTCAAACCACTCGCTGTCCGAAAACAGTACGCTCTTGCTCAAAAACTTGGGATTCTTCTTGACGAGATAGTTAATACCCAGAGCAACAGTGGTGCTGACCGTAGACGCTATGAATGCTGTGATTGCGGTATCGACAAGGGCGTCTCCGGTGACTGCCAGCGGTATTATTTTTTTCTGAACCAGGCCAGCAAATATGAACAATAGCGATAGCCCAATTATTCTATATATCCATGCCCACGTTTCATCTATGCGTCCAGCCTTCTTTTCATGTTCAACTAGCAACTCTATTGATGCAACAGCAAGCAACACTATGCCGGCAAAGATCAAGTTCTGTATGGCGGCCATTGCTACCAAAAATATGCCTAGTATCAGTAGCGCCCCCCACGGCAAGCTCCTAATGTTTTCAAACATGTTTATCAGAAAAGATATCAAACAAGCAGTATAAATTTTTTTCTTTGTCCAGCTATATCACCTCCACGTACTCGTTCTCTCTGAGGCCAATAGTATACCTTTGCAGTGAATACGTCCCCCACCTACGCTTCATCACGTCCACCAAGGTAACCTCTTCGCCCTCGCCACCCTCTTTCGCCGTTTCGCCTTGCTGTGGAGCCGCCGCTTTTTGTCCGCCAGCCTCCTTGATATATTTCTTCTGTGCAGTCTTCTTTGGCCTCGCTTGCAGATACGCATTGACGATTGCAATAGTGTTGTGGACAATGTGGAAAATATACGGCAAGAGCAACATGATAGATGCGAGGTACGCGTAATAGATGCCTGTAAGCGCCATGGCAAATGCATATATCGACGACAAGTTGAAGAGGGTCTTCGCGTCCAGGTGCTTATTCGAAGTTATGACCTTGTGTGTGTGCACGACACCCCAAGCCACCGAGGAGACAAACATGAATGCCTGGCCAGCAACGATGTATGGCGCAACTCTGAACGTCGACTCTTCCGTGAACGGCGCAAGTATCGCTGTCTCCAAGAGGAGCGCCACAAGGTTACGCACGTCTGGAATGGAAACTTGGTACGAGAAGAAAATGGAGAGCGGCAGTACCGCTGGCACGCCCCTCTTCACTAAGCCCTCCCAGTACTTATACACGACTATGTTTGGCAAGAGGTCTAGAAAAACATACAGCACCATTATCTGGAATATCGTCGAGGCGTCTATCATTTGGCCGCCCCCTCCCTCTTCAGCCTCTCCGCAGCCCTTTCTGCTATACGCCTGGCGCTCGTGTTCATGAGCGCCATCAACATCATGGTGTACAGTATGAGCAACATGAGCATCACGGGCGACTTTGTCACTATGAACCCTATCGACAACATGATCGCTGATATGACAACAATGATAGCGTCAATCGTGTGATGCACGCCGGGCATGATCTGTATCGGTAGCCTCTTCGTGTTTATAACGATCATCTGGTACACCACGTGGATCAGTATCACGAAGGACGGCAACCATAGAAACGTTGAGTATAGCTGTGGATACCTCTTCATTATCTCTTCTGGCGACAGGAACGCTATCTCCCTCAGCCTAGACATCAGCAGTGCAAACTCTGGAAAAGCGGACAGCATCTGATACATATCCAATATTATTATAAGGCCGGCCGTGAGGTTGGTCAGCGACTTGCTCTCCAGTATCTTCTGTGCCCATTCCTCCCTACGCTGCCTCTTTGAAGAGAATACCACTATATCGTTCCTGGACGCTGGTTTTTCCTCAAACGCTCTATATGCCACAAAAAACGCTGGAGTATAATCAAATATATGTTACTCTTTTCCTCCCTCCTCTACGGTCTCAAACCACTCCAAGCTTTCAAAGTCGTATCTTGTCAGAGAATGGCTACTATGCACCAGCCCAAAAAACATACCCGCCACCGTTGGTATAGTAACTGCCCCAAAAGTAGTGACCAATGTATCTAGTGATATTGCTCCAAAGATCTTTTCAGAAAACCAGCCTATAAGTGCCAGCGCCGCCTGTGGATTAAACGTTATCACGCCGGTAGCCGCGAGAAAACCGAGAATTAACACCTCGAACGCCGCAAACGCCTCAATGACGCCTATCATTTTCTTTATAGCCCATCCGATGACGTAGCCAAACGAGAACCCACCAACAACCGTTAACCCCAACGTAGTGAAGTCTATCATATGGCTAGAAACGCCAAAGAAAGATATATTTTTAGCGCATGGCCCATGCCACTGCAATTAGTCTGCTCAGTGTCTGCTTCGCCTTTGAGTTGTCCCAGCCAAAGAGGGTAATCCTTGTCTCCGACACCTTGCCGTCCGGCAACGGTTTTATGGACACCACCTCTATCTGTGGCACCACGGCGAAACGAGATGCAGCCTCTGCCGCGTTCTGTGGATCCACGCCCCTCCTCCTGAGCTCCCTGTATATGCCTTGCGGGACTGGAGTTATTTCTGCGACCGATTTGCCGGTCGGTATGGTGTCCCTCTCTATCCAGTTCCTCTGGTGCTCTGGAAAATTGCTTGGATAAAACGGCTGGATGATCGGCATAAGTACGCCGACGGGTACCGTCTGTATCTGTGTCCCAGGGGGAAACGCATACATCACGCTCATCAGCGACTTGAGCATCGCTTTACAGTGCGGACATGTTGGGCTGACATAGAGCCTGATGACTATCACTTCTCACCACCGCCCAGCATCTTTTCCAACTCGTCAGACAATATAGTCCTCTGCGTGCCAATAATCGTGACGGACGTCGGCTCCGGCTCGTCGGACGGCATGTTTGACAGCGTCTTTGCCGGCAACGCTAACAATGCGTAGTCAGACTCATAGAAAAGCGACGACGAGAGGGACGGCTCCTCTACTGTCAATATTTTGACGCCCACCTTAGGTCTCTTGAAAGATATCGTCGGCGGGGAAACGGGGGGCGCCTGTGACGGCTTTATAGTGAAGCTTATTATCAACAACAACAGTTCGTATAACACGTTTCATTCACCCATGTTGACAATATAATATATTTCTCCCCCAGTATACTCTGCCCTTATCAAGCCGTTCTCCAGCAGACATTTTACAGCGTCGTTTGCATCCTCGTCGGATATATTCATGCTGGAATAATAAGACATGAGCTCAGGCCTGCTGACCCTCCCATTCGCGAGAATATAGTGGTACAACAGTGTGGCAACAGTGCCACATTTGAGCAACAAGTCAGTAGACTCTACGCCGGCAAGCGGGCCGGCCTTGACTTGTAACGCGGCTTGCGGCGCCTGTGAAATTATCTGCAACTCTACTAGATAGGTGCCCAGGTTCATCGCCGCCCTCCTCAGCCTCAACCTGTCCTCTTTCTCCGCGGCGTATATCGCCTCCATCAGTGTCCTGCCATAAGCATCGAGGATGGCCAACAGCTTGGGTGCCAGCGCCTTGTTTAGCGCCAGGCCCGCAGTATCGATGGGCCTCTGCGTGAGTAAGGCTTTAAGGTGCTTCAGTACCTTTTCCTTTACGAGGGGGTCTTCTATCTTGTCCACATTTGTAAGTATGTCTGCAATTATGTCGTTGGGTTGACGCGCGCTCATGTCCCGCCGCCCTGTCCACCAGACGTCTGTGCCTGTTGCTTTGACTGTTCAGTCCCACTCGGCGCCGGTTGCTGGGTACCCATTTCAGCACCGGCGCCCATGATGCCAGCCATCTCCACAACGTTGCCCAACATTTCACGCATCGTCCTTATCGCCTGCATTGTGGACTGCATCGTTTCCGTCATCTCCCTCAGATACATCTCCATCTTGTCCCTGAGTTCTTTTTCAGCCATGATGTTGGACGCCATCTGCTGCATCTTTATCATCGCCTCTTCTATTGTCTGCTCGTACTTCGTAAGCATCATCTGATACTGTGATATGCTGACAGACATCTCGCCGATCATTGCCTCATAGTTCACCACTTGGCGCTCCGCGATCCTCACCCTGCTCTCAAGCTTCCTGTTCTGTATCCTAAGCTTCTCAAGTATCTCTGACAGCCGCATGTAATCCGTCTGCAACTTCACGTATTCCTCCATCAGCTCCATATCCGTCTTGTGCGCTATGCCGTGCGGGTCGATCCTGAGCACTATGTCCTTGCCATTGTAGACCTGCTGGAGGTTTACGATCGTGTCTTCCGGCGCCTCGATCTCCTTCATTGGCTTGATGAACGCGTAATACCTCGCCCTCACACGCTTAACGGCGTCAATAATGTCTGGAGTAGTATAGCCAAAAAACGAGACGGGAAAAACCGCCGCCGCGTTGCCGTTCTGCATCAATGCATATATCACAACATGACCAGTTGTAATCCTCCAATACTTCACACCGTTCTTTTCGAAGACAGTGTGCTGTATGTATTGGTAATTATAGCCCAGCCCCTCCACGATCACTGGTATCCCGAACAAAGGGTCTGCTATGGACGGCTGTATAATGACTATGTCCCTGGACTTTATCGGGATCTTTGTATGTAGCGTTATTGGTTTAGGCAACCTAATGGTTGGCGGCATAGACATGCGTCATCACCCTATCCCTCCTCTTCCCCGCCGCCTAGCTGTTCTATTGCGCCCTCTATCTCTTCAAACTTTGATTCGATCTTTTTGACCCTCCCATCTAACGCCTCGATCTTTTTCTCTAGAGCCCTAATCAGGGGCACAATGACTTTGACATCATTCATCAAGGTATCCATCCTAGACGCGACGTCTGTGGTCTGGAACTTCTTTAGATCCTCGTTTGTCTTCTTGAACTCTTCGATTGCCGATTTTAACTCGTCGAGCCCGGGAATACTTGACTTGGACATCTTATCGATTTTATCGGTAAGCGCCTTAATCATCTGTTGTTGCTGTGCAACCACGTTTATGACCTGCTCCAAGTCTTGGCGCAACTTCTGGTTCTCCTCTATGATGCTCCTTGTAGACGCCTCGAGGTTGTCCCGCACCATGGTCATTAATGGCTCAAGGTTCACAGAGATGTTCTGTGAGACGTTCTTCAAAAGGTTGGTCGCCGCCTCTCTGAAGACGGTTCTAATCGCGGTCTCCGTAAGGCTCTGCGAGGCCTGTGCAAACATTTCCTGTGTATTCTTCAGCTCTTGGGACAGTGTCAGTATCTGTCTGTCGGTGCTGTCTATCCTCTGTTTCAGCCCCTTTACCGTCTCTATCAATGCGTTATAGTTCTGGATGAGGAGGTTTAGGTTGTTAACTATGGTGTTATATGTCTCCTCATCTATCATGGAGTCATCAACAGTCTCGTCTTCTTGTTTCTGTCTAAGCTTAAGCAGGCTACTCATAGTTCAACACCCTCATGCTCCTCTCTATTATTGGGTCAAGCTCGAAGGACGCTATTTCTTGTAGCGGGACGCCCTCCGGCTGATAGACGACGAGTGTTTCTCCGGACTTGCGTGAGCCGAGGATATATGTTATGGCAGCGCCAATAATAGCTCCGCCCAGAAACGATAGTATGAGTTGTGATACATTATACCCGACCTGCTCCGACATACAAAAAAATGTAGACCGTGTTTAAATATATGTTACGCAACCCTATATATCCTTATCTCTGGGGCCTCATCGCTGTCCAAGTAGTTTACCAGTCTAAGTATATGTAGACACTCTGGCGGCACAGTATACTCTACCACTCTGGCGCCGCCTATATTATGCTCTTCAACTTTCCCCGCTTCTGCACAATAATCGATGATGTTTCTTGCTCGATTAATCGCTCTGCTGATGCCAAGTCGTCTCCGCACCTTTGACAGTCGTCGTCCCCTATTATTTTCTGATATTTCTTACCACCCCTCACCGTCATCGTCTATAACAATATGTATAAGCCCAAATATATTTTACTTTGTGAGAAAAGCGAGCAACGCCATATGCATAATGATTGGCACGAAGTTATCTATGAACCTGTCAGTGTTGAGGTACCATCTGACCCTTCTGCCGAAAAACGTGACCCCGTGGAGCGTCATGGCGTCGACGACCAGGTGGTCTATCGCCGCTATCCAGAAGCCCCACATGTCAGTCATTGCAACAACCGGGAGAAAGGCAAGATACAAAGCGAACTCATGCATAGACCTGTGCGGGGCGAAGACGGACTTCTCCAACACGTCTGGAAAAACGGCTCCAAGCATCACCAACGGGTACAGCGCGAGTTGGTTCGGCGTAAAAGCCAGCACCGCAAGCGTCCCACAAATTATATGCGACCACCACTTCACATTGCTAAGTATGCGATAATTTTTTATTAGCTTATCGGTCTATCGATAATGTGGCAAACCTAATTGAGGAGCTAATCAAGCTGTGCGACGACGTCGGCGGAAAAGTAGAGGCCCAGCAAGACCTTTACGTGTGTAGGTTGCCAGAAAAGAAAAAAGCTAGGATCACGTTTGGGCGTTTATTAATGTTTAGGGGCATGACCATCGAGATAGACGGCAGAGCTGCAGGCTTCTCCAGCAAACACGGAAAATGGGAATTCAGGATACAAAACGATAATGGAATATTAATGGTTTCGAGCGGCACCGCATCAATGGAGAGCTACATAACTGGCTACTCATTCAGGGTTCTGAGAGAAAACAATAGAAACATCGCAGAAATAAAACTGATTTAGGAAAAAACAATTATTAGCTATTAGCTATTTATTTCTGCTGCTGTTGTTGTTGCTGTTGTTGCTGTTGTTGTTGCTGCTGCTGTTGCTGTTTCTTCTGTCTCTTAGCTTGTTTGTTAGCCATTGCTGCTAACAGCTTTCCAGGTATATAGGCTGGTGCCTTCGGTGTAGCTCCGGACACGAGCCTGAGTAGCTTGGGAAATTCCCTCTTTCCTATAACCAGTTTCTTTGTTTTCCTGTCCAATATGTGGGTATCTTTGCATGCGCTAGTGTCCAGTATTTGTGCAAACCTTACAACCGGCTTTCCACGTGTGTTCGTTACCTTTACTCTACCGATAATTAACGGCTTTTCTCTTTTGTCTTTAGTCGGTATTTGGTAACATACGTTGCTTACCAGCTCTGCATCTTTCTCTTGTCCCTTAATTTTTACTTTAACCATATTGGTCAATTACCAATTGTCCCGCGTGGGTTATATATTTTTCCTTAACAGTTCTGACATAGAATGGAAACATTTATATCCATCTTCTATAAAATGGAACATAATGGCACAAAATGACACAAAGAAGAAAATTATGCCCATAGGGGAGCTAAAGAACATACAAGTATTCCTTAGCTACGACGATATCCTAGATGCGTTGCTGGACAACAAAGTGCTGAGGATAGACACCGACATTTCCATTGAAGACTATCAGCGCGACGATGAAAAGGGCAGGGAATACAGGGAACGCATACATAAAGAAATAATCAAGACCAAGAAGGGCATCAAGAGCGCGATCAAGCGTAGGCAAAAGCGGGGCGAAGAAATAAATAGGGCTGTCAAACACTATATTATCAAGACCGAGGATGGAAAAGTCGGGTACATCATTGGCTTCAAGGACACGCTCCAGGCTCTACTCAATAGCTTCACGGAGGAAGGTATTGGGGAAGATAATCGAGATAGACAGGCTGAAAAATGAATACATTGCGGATGAACAAGACAGGAGTCAGGGAGACCAGTCCGAAGACTCGTGAACATACACCACGTATCTTTCCTGCAACGGAAACTCGTTGACAGCTCTAAACACCCAGCCATTGCTGATGAACCACACGGCGATCACGGCCTCCCCACGGTAGAGCCTAAACGCGTCTAGAAAAGACAGCAGTTTTCTTATTTGGAACCCGTCTACCGAGATGTGGTCTTCAACCGTGCTCTTCACCTCGAAAGCCGCAATCCTCTTCTCCTTGTTGTTCACGGCGAAGACGTCGGGCAAAGCATAGCCCGTCCCACTGGTTGGCACCCTGAACGCCCTCCACCCCCTGGCCTCGAGCATCTTGACGAGCTTGCGCTCTGTGGCGAAGCCCCTTCTCCTGTTCTTTACGGCTTGACGCGTCACTGTGTCCGACCCCTCGACAAGATGCTTAGCCATGGGTTGTCCCTAGCAAAGCTCGGCAAATTGTCCACCGTGTTCTTTGCCTCCTCTTGCGTCTTGCTGATGTCTTGTATAGTCGTATTTATTATTTCTCTGGCGACCCTGGCCTCGGGGGTATTCATCTTTTCAAGCAGGTTCTGAACCACCATGAGCCTGTCGGACAGCCTAAGCATCATGTCCCGCATCGTCTGGACGGTCGTCAACAACATCTCCATGCTGGTCTTCAAGTCGTCTATGCCACGCAGTATATCTTGTGTGTTCGAGTCAATACTAGCAGTCTTCTTGGTCAACAACTCAAGCTGGCTCTCCATCTTCTTGTATATCTCGAGCTGATCTGCAACCTTAAAATAGTCAAAAACGATGAGACCAAGCAGAGAACTTATCCTAGGATTAAAGTTTGTGGCATGCTCTATAGTTATCCTTTCCAGTGGTGTATTAGAAAAGAAATAGTATAGAGTATTGTCTCTCTTCTCTAATGCCCACTTCATCAAGCCGCGTTTAACGTCCTTATAGCCAAACATGATTTCAAAGCTACGCGGCTTTCTGAGTATGCCGTCCGTAATAATATAATAGTTGCCGCTAGGCATTTTTATCAGTGCCAAAGTAGTATCCTTCGGGACGGTTCGGTATTTTTTATTGTGTAACTTGACAAATGACGGGACACTGTCTATCATTGACGCTAAACGGGCCACCTCTGCCACTTTTTGTCTATCGATCTCATCTATACCGACTTGTGGCGATAAAACCAGCACTGTCTGTTTTTCCCTAACAAGATGCTGTAATTGCGTCATATTTATCATAATAATGGTATGGCGTCAGATAAATGTTTTACCATTTTTATACAGAAATAAAGAGGGGAAACACATAGCCGTAAGCGACTTTCCTTAGAAAAATCAAGAAATAAAATTTCAATATTCTTCCAATTTTTGACAGTTGTTCCCCCGATGTAGGGAAAAACACAAAAGCAAAATCCGCATTGCATCCCTTATATTCTGTAAAGTTTTGAAATTAGATAAAACATCTTTACAAGAGAAGACAACTGGTCACTAGTAGAAAAATTATCCACAGAACGGGTTAAATACGACTTTCTCTGGTCTTATCCCAGCCTTTTTTAGGGCGTCTATAAGGATGTTCTGTTCTGCTAGGTCTGCGAATATCAGCACTACTCCGCCGTCCAGAACGATTGCTCTGGCCTCTTTTAGACGGTTGCCGTCTGTGCCTCTAGTTTTTTCGCGGTCTTTCTCTGGGTTATCTTTATGCCCCGCTTCTCCATCTCCCTTAACAGCTTCATCAGGTCTTCTAGGCATATGTCTCCCTCGTATCCAAAGCCCTCTATCTCGATTGTGCCATCCCTCTTGATTGTGACCCTTGTCTCCGGCACCTACCTCACCATTACCACTTCTATGACCTTGTCCTCTGTGTCTTCGTATGCCTCGACGCTCCTGAAGCCGGCGGCCTCTGCGGCTTTCTTTAGGACGAGGGCCACATATAACTGATAGTATTCGCCCTTGAGCTCCTCTGCAAAGTCTCTACCAACGACCTCCAAACCATCCCTAATGCTTACGCCGATGTCTAGAGGCTCCAGATAATAGTCTACGCGGTTGCCCATTATGCTTACCTTTTCTATTATGACGGGTCTAAAGCCGTGCCGCTCTGCAAGCTTTTCTAATGCCTGTCTAGCAACGTCTGGGTCTGCCTCCTTGACGCTGAACTTGGCAATAGTGTATTGGCTCATATGCCCCTAGAATATAGAGACAAAAGCTAGATATATGTGTTGCTACTCTACAAGCTCCAGGCCGACGGTTAATTCGTGTCTGACCCCGCCCTTTTCAAGTACACATGTATACACGGTTGGCTCTTCTTGTTTACACTTCCATCCCTCTTTTTCCAAGCTCTTTATGCGTTTCAGAAGCTCTTGGGCAAGCTTATCTAGTACCTCCATCTCGTTGTTGGCTTCAACCTCTAGGGTTTCCATCTTTCTCGACTCGTAATAAACAGCAGTGTGTTTGGGCATATAATTATCTACGGTAAATAGCTATAAAAACGTTTTGAGGTCTTGACCCTATATCTTCGTGGACAGATAGTGGACAAGAATCAAGAAGACGTTGTTGACTGGCGGATACCATGAGAGCAGTATTACCGTTATTATACCGATATTTACCGCTATTTTTAAGAGGGGGTTCCGTTCGCCATATGACACCTTATAGCTATACAAAACTGTCGCTAGATAGCCAAACAGTAAGCCGACCAATGTCTGGAAGATGACAAAGACTGCTGGAAAACTTATAATTGTCCTGGACACCGGCGAGAGTTTTGTAGCTCCACAATTCATAATAGCATAATACGTCGTCAATACGTCCAGATACCTGGACAGCATTATTATGGAGACCATGTTGAATACCTTTGCCTTGCGCATCTCTTCTATGAGCAGTATAAACGGCATAAAGGAGACAGCAAGTAGAGGCGCAGATATTATGACCAACAACGCATCGCTGCCAAGGACGTATTGGTATGCCATGTAAATCAGCACCAGTCCCACTGTGAATGTTATATAGAACTTGAATGACATCTTATATTCGTCTAAGACGTCGCTTCTTATATTGAAGAGTTTACCCATATCAGTCCCACCCTTAATACGAAAAAACAAATTATGTGTTTCGCCTAAAGATGATTGTTATACTTGTTCCGTTACGAGCCTCTTTGTGACGTTTGCCTTGTATATGGCGAGGGGTTTCGCCAGAACGCCCCTGACAAGCTCGTCGATTGTCCCGTCTATGTCGCCGTTGTTGAAGAGGTAATACGTCGACGGGTTTTTGCAGTCGAAGTCCGTCTGGACAAAGATGATGCCGAACATTTTGTCGAGGTCGCTCTTGTCCAGCGACCCCCCACTTATCTTGTTGACTACGCTTACCAGTTCGTCTGTCCTCTCCGTGATCAGTATGGGCAGGAAGTAGGGCGGAATCTTCCTAAGTATCATGGTCATAGTCCAACTCTTTTGTCCCCTAGTCAGCGCGTTTGTCACTGCTACAAAGTTTTCTAGGCAGGGCAAGTTGCCTATCACTATGAATTTAAGGCCGAGGGCAAGTGTCCGGAGCGCGTTGAACGTATCCTCGTAGCTAGTGTTTATGAATATGTCATCTACTTGTTCCTTCGACACAAGACCTACGTCTGAAGCAATGTTTTCTTCACCTATATCTTTTTTCCGAGGCATCTGTCCCACCCTTTTACATGGAAAAAATCAAGATATATGTTGCTGTTGGCTGTGACCCCCAAGCTCTGACACCAGAAACGACTCCAACTCGTCGACCGTGTTTTTGTCGACCACCACGTATTTGCCCGGCAAAGTGTTTTCTGTCCACCTCAGACTGTACCTCTTCCTACGATACATGCTGTTATCATAAGATACCCTGATGAAGACCATTTTTCCATGGACATTGAAGGCCACGAAATGTATCTTTGGCGCGCTTTTGCTATGTGTCTCGACGGAGACAAAGAATATGCCGTAGCCCTCAAGCCCCCTAAGGATCTTCTTTACCTCGCTCTTCAGCTTCACAATACTGTATCTCTTTTCCATGTTGTTTTTGCCCTTAAAAGCCTGGCTCGGTGGCAACCGGCTTCACCCCCAAAGTCCCAAGGTTTCCTTTTTGGTCAAAAGGTAGCCCCTGTGCTTGGACAGTTTAACGATGTCATATTCTTGTCCAAACACTTGTCTAACCATGTCCTCATTTATTAGGAACCGTATCGGCGTAACTATTATTATCTTCTTGTACCTTCTCTTGTTGCGCAGGATGTCCATATTTGTACCCAGATATGCGACCTTGATAAGCATTACACGTTCGTTTCCAAACTGTCTCTTTAAGTCATATAGGATGCGGAGCGGGTCTAATGTATCATAGAACACTCTTTCCTTGTGGTGAACCACATATATTCCCCTGTACCTATCCTCTCTGCTACGTTTCTTGACCAAGTAAACCGTACCGTCATACTTGACCACGTTGTATCCGTCAAAATGTGATGTAACAGTCTTTACACTGAAGGGGCTTAGGTTAGTGACTATGAGTAAGACGTGGGCTCCCGCCTCTAGGTCTGCGTCGCCCAGCCCGTCCAGTTTTTTGAACACCATCTCTATGTATGGGGGGTCATATTCACTGATTATGCTGTAGAGATCGCTCAGAATATCGTTTACACTTGCATCTCTATTCCACGACAAGCTCATGCCTCTAAACCATGCATAGACGTATTTGGACATATGCCCACCCAATCACAAAGAAAAACAAATAGGTTCTGTTTTCCCAGTAGGTTTCTACCCAGTAGGAGGTGGGGTATAATTTGTTGCACCCCGTCGAAATTTTTCATTGATTGAGGCTATGAGAAGAAAACCCATATACTTTCGCCACAGTCCCCCCAGGGCCTACTGGGAAAAACCTACTGGGAAGACCTACTGGGAAAAAGTTCTCTTTAATTTTACTCATCAGAAAAAGGAGAAAATGAAATCAATCTGAAAGAGCTATTCATCAAAGCGGCTAAGCTCGTTTAAGACATTATTTTTGCGGGGCTCCTCATCCTCATCCTCATCCCTTGCACTCTCTGTAAACTTTAGTCCACGTATCCATTTTACGCCTTCGCGTACATACACGTCGACGCCGTACTTTGCACCAATCTCATCCATCTCTGAATAAAAGGATCCCATACTTATAGGTCTTTGTTTCAAAACCTCTGTCACGAAGCGGCGGTATACGTTATATGCCACCGTGCCCTTGACGCGGGCATCGGGGTCGAAGGTCACCCAGTCACTCTGCAAGAATTTTTTGACTGTCTTGCTCTCCTCTTGGATGGCTTTCCAGACCTCGTCGGGCCCCCTCTTGCTGATTTTCCAGTCCTTTTTCCTGAGCTGCCAGCCGCACCACATAATAAATGCTAATATGTCGACGTCGCTGATCATCTTGTCTATATCCTCTATTTTTTCACCCATGATTGGTAGGACTCTGATGTAGGATAAACGGTTAAGAAAGGCGTCGAGCGTGTCGGGCTCCATGTATTCTATGCGGGGAGGGCCGTTTCCAGCGAAGATGGCGAGCTTCAGGCTCTCAATTGTCACTGCGGACTTGCCCTTTCGCTCTACACGTATCTTGTCGCGCTTGCCGACCAACATGTTGAGTAGCTCTGCGGGCAGCTTGTCAACCTTCTCCGACACTATTAAGATCTGTTTCCCGACTAGGCCCTCGAGCGCAAAGATATAGTTCTGCTTGATGCTGTTAGAGTTTATTGTGCCAACGATCTTTTCTATCGGCCTCGTTAGCAAGCTGATCATCGTGCTCTTGCCGGAGTCGGTGGGGCCGTCTAGGTACCCGATCAGCTTCGAGTTTGTCGGCTTAAGTATGGCGCCAACCAAGTCGACGAAGTACTGCCAATCCTCATCGCTGAACTGCCTCCGATAGTACTGGTAAAACTTATTGGTCGTGATGTCATAGCGGTCGTTCTTTATGTCCTCCAGTATCGCCTGGAGAGTTCTGCCGTCATGGCTCTTGTCGGTCGCCGTGAACAATGGCGAATAGTTCATGAAGTAGTAGTCAGGCTCGACGTTTTCACGGCTGACTGGCTTTATGAACTCGAACCGATCCATGTCGAATATCGCGTCTTGGAACCTTATCTTGTCGATGGGGTCTATCCTACTAGCATCGATCGATTTACCAATCAAGCTGGCCAACGCACGGAGAACCTCGTTGCGTGACTCCGCCGACAACAGCGGAGTAAACATCAGCATGAGTATCTTGTCTCCATAATCGATTTCGCCCTTATGTGTACTATAAGCCGGCAAGACAACGTCGTTGTAGCCCAACGCTATAAATATCTCTTCGCCGCGCTCCCTCTTGACAGTGAAGACGTATATCCACTTCTTCTCCTTGATGTATTGGACGATGAGGTTTGCCTTTTCAGAGTTCTTTAGCCTGTTCCACTTTGCAATCTTGTCCTCGTCTCCCCCAAGCAGTATGCCTTTCTGCTCGAGCCACGCCAAAAAGTTCTCGACAAAGACGCCTTTGCCGAGCTTATCGTATTCTTTCTTGAGTATCTCTAACTGTGACTCTACGTCTCTTAGATAGCGCCATTCCTCCATCTCTTCGAGTAATTCGGCTAGGTTGACAACCTCTATCTTGATGGGCTGTGGCCTGTCACACGAAAAGTTTTTTTGGGAGTATGTATTGTTTATCATGGGTTACACCCGGGGTATCCAGCCCCAAGCGAATGCGATGAGGGGCTAATCCAGCACGCTGATTGTAACGAGCACCCTCTTACCCTTGAGTTTTGCGTATTCCTTGCCGAGGTAGACGAATGCGTCCCCACGCATGTTCACCTGTACCTTCCTAACGCCGACGACCAATGTGTCTGCAGTTATGACGATGGTCTCTGCAGCCTTCTTTGGATTATCTGTCTCCATTAAACCCACCATTAAACATAATGGTTGTATAATACCATTAATATAAACATATCGACTAACACTGAAAGTATAACCATACCACCCACCCAAGAGAAAAAAACGCTAAGTTTATATTCTCCTAGACGGCAGTATTATCGACCAAACATGGAAGAGGGCTTTGAAGAGCCAGAAGAGTTTGAAGAGTTCGAGGAAGAATATTTTCCAGAAGAGGAGGAAGAGTTCGAAGAACTAGAAGAAGAATTCCTCGATGAAGAGGAAGAGTGGGAAGAGGAAGAAGAATAGGCGCGCTTGCCGGTATAGGTGTCTTTTTTCTTCTGGATAACGTTCCAGATTTTTTCTCTATACTTGTTGGCAACGTTGTAGACCATGTTTCTGAACACGTTGTAGCTGTTGGGCCCAGCAACGATCCTCCAGCTTGCCTCGGCGTCATACCACGTGGCAAAGCCTACCTTTACTGGGTCAAACCTCTTACCCTGCAGGGTTAATATCACGATGTTGCCCGAGCCCCCTCTAAAGTCCCTGCTAGCGTCCTCGACAGTCCTCCTCACCGAAGAGTTGAACGCCCTGTCCCCTGCAACCACCTTGACGTAATACAGTTTGCCATTGAGGTATCCCTTGAAATCGAACGGGGGAATCAGCTCCGAGACGCCATCAAAGAACGGCTTGAAAAACATGGGCGCATATGTGCCCAGCTCGGTCACTATGGCCCTCTCAATCCTGGAGTAAAAAGCTACCCTCTTGCCCACGACTGCTTGGTAGAAGATGTTGCTGTCTTTCTGTTCAAGCCTAGAAGAGATAAGAATATCTAGGACGTGTCTATAGAAATCGTCTAGGACGGCTTCGACCCTTTTCCACCTATCATTTATTTGACGTTGCATTGTTGACACCCTTTTTCACATACTTGCTGTTCTCTATTTCGGCGAGGGCAAGACGTGAAAGGCCATTCAGCGTAATGATTTTAGTGACTAGGAAGTACCCAGAGAACCTCTTATGAGCAAACTTGTGCCCCTCCTGGACGAAGACATCTCTTTCCTTATCGAAGAATGGGCAGCTCTTGCCATAGTTTTCCTCGATATGTATCAAGTCTGTCTTGCTGAACCACACCTCAATGCCGTTTCTGAGAAGGGCATCCACCAAAGGCGCAATCTTGTTAATGTTGCCGAAGACGATGACTATGTTGGCGCCCAAATCCTCTTTGAAGACGGATACAGCATTGTCTATGCCATGAAGGTCGACTTTGGAAAAAGGATACATCAAGAAGCCGTATGCGCCCTTGCCCAACAACTCATCGAGTGTTTTTTTCTGTGCTGGGAGCGGGGGCCTAGTACCGGCCCAGACGACATTTATTTTTCCACTCATGTTCCCCACCCAAAAAGATAAAAAAAAACAATCAAAAAACTTACGGGTCTGGCACAAGCCTAAGCTTCATGTCTGGAGTGATCTCCAGTCTGAGTTTGCCGAGGCTCCTGGACATAACCGAGGGTCTAGGTCTACGAGTAGAAGTATTCATACGTGTCTTGGTCGACGGACGTTTAAACAAGGATGATAGCGCGAGTCCCCCCATGAATATGTCTGTGAGGTAGTAGCCGCCCATGTATGAAATCGGGATAAGCAAGGCGAATGACAGCGGTGCAAGGTCTCGCAAACCAACCTCATAGCTGGACAGCGATGATGATGTTTGTGGCGTGGGAGTCATTGTGCCAGTTATATCGGTGATCTGTTTACCCTTGATGTCTACGTCTACAACGGTGTCAGGCGTGGAGACGTGGGCTTTACCGGCAGTGTAGTCAACACTGTTCACATTGAGGTTCAGATTATAGACGGGCGGTCTAAACACGTTACTCAGAAACAAGAAGAAAGCGAATAGTCCAATCGCAGCAAAGACTACGCCGGGCACAAAAATCATTGCAAAAAAGTCGGAGACCGCCTTGTCATTCGATGCTCTTTGCGCCACGCCGAGCATAAAAAAGAAGGCCAGCGAGCTTAGTAGACCGAGGGTTATTATGTCCATGATAAAAAACACCTTTCACGTCAAATATATGTTATGCTAGGTTCAAATGCCTAGTCCTCTCCGCTCTGGAGCGCGGATGGACACTTGGCTCTCCAAACAATCTGTCCAGAAAGTCGTTCACCTCATCTATCAAGCCGTAGTCGCGGATAGATTTGCCATCGACAACTATTTCTCCTTTATCCGTGTCTATGTGTATTTCGTGTTCCCCCTTGTAGTCTATCTTGTATCCGACCCTGCCCAGCTCGCTCGCAGATATGTAGGCAACCCTCTCAACAATGAGCTTGCCATCCTTTATCAGCCTCTTAACATCGGACGCGCCAATCATGTTTAAGAAGTCCCAGACATATTGTTCTGTGTTCACTGTATCACCTCGTAGAGCTCCCTCTTTTTAAGCTCCTCGGAAAGCCTCGACTCAAGAGTACTGATCAGTGATCTAAGCTCGTCGAACACATCTTTACGCGTCTCCATGTCGAAGACAGCCGTGACGCTCTTCCTATAGTCTACATTCTCAAACGTGGATACTTCGAGGACAAATTTTCCATTTGTGCCGTATATCCTGCCCCTAAAGTTCTTGGTTATCAACTCTATCAGTATGTCTCTATTACTCATTACTGTTCACCTATCCATTCTGACGTGTAAACCTTGATCTGGCGAAGATTAACGTTTCCATGCGAGAACAAGTCGAGTATCACTTGTAGTGCCTCCTCGACGCTCTTAACTATGCTTATGGCGTGGTCTCCGCCGAGAGTAAGTAGCCTAAACTCTTCATATTGTTTTAGCTGTTTGTATGGCCTGACGAGCTTGTATGTCACAACGAAGTCCCTCTCGCCGTCTTTACCATAGACAAAAATCTCTTCGCTCCCATCTTTCGATTTAAGGAACTCTATCTTGGGGGTTCCCATCTTTTTCATTGTCCCACCCTAGCAAAAAATAAATAACGCCGAAAAACTATTATTTTGTATGTCTGAGGGTAAACAGAGTAGTATAGTTACTAGGCTTCTTGAGATTCTAGACCAGGAATACAAGGAGAGTAACCCACACGACGTCAGGCTAATCATAGAGGAAGAGGCTAGGGAGAGCGGGGCTAGGAGGGGCACGGCACTGACAAAATACAAAGACCGCAACGGGAAACCAATATCTTCTCCGTTTACGTTGCTCGTAGATCTGGTAGACAGCTATAGGTACTGTGTAACATATACAAACGACTTCAGACATACGTTCGAGAGCTACAAGGCATTCATGGAGAATAGGCCGAGCGCAGAGTACTGGACGCCGACAGAGATAGCACATGCAAGAGACAAGATACTGAAGCTGAAGCGGGGCGTGTTCGAGATATACAAAAAGAACTGTGCAGTCACGGTGTTTCCGAGCAAGGGCTTGGGCACTATGCCTCGCCTCGTGGAAGAAAACATTAGAAGAATACCTACGGATCCACAGGACATAGACCCAAGAAACATTAGGATTAGGGCAGCAATAGAGGCCGCCGCCACAATAACGCTCAAAAACGTCAGGATGCAGAAAGAGTTCATTGATAAATGGCTAGGACTAAAAGAGGACTTGAGCGAGCTCGTAAGGGCCATAAAGAGCCAGGTGGTGTAAAATGAGTGGGCAGAACAAATTGGAGACAAAGAGAACAAAGAAGCTACAGAGAATGATAGAACTGATAAAGAACGTGCCACAGAAGCAAATGCTGGGATACATCAGGAACATGTATCCACAAGTAAGGGACGAGGAGCTACAGCAACTAGACTATGACGACTTGTTGGCGTTCAAGCTGAACTACTGTGCCGTATTGTTTGACAAGACAGCGATACACATCAACGTGGCAACATCCGAGTTGCGCGATGCGCTGCGGCCATTGGTAAAGTTCCACAGGGAAAACATAAACAAGCCGATTAGATCAGATGACCCGACAGTGAGGCAACTCTATGACAGAACGACACTGCACTTGAATGCACTGTCACATGTGACATCAATGATAAAGGAGGACATAACGAGACTTGAAAACGCAAACTGTATAGATGGAGAGAGAGCAAAAGCCATGCGATCGCACGCAGAGTCCATCTCTAGCCCATACGGAGCAATGTCATTGATAAGGAGTGTCTATGGGCTAATGGAGCTCGCCAAAGGCTCTATACAGGACTTCCAAGAGGCCGCAAATGTCGTAGCAGATGAACTGATGATTAAACTCTCCAAACAGCCGGTAGATAATGTCTCAAACAAGCCGGCATACATACTCACTAATGCATATATTACCCGCACAAAGTCGCTCCTAGACCGCGCATACAAACTGCTAAGCACTCCCCCTGCTAACTCTGAATCTATCTGAGAATCTAGCCGTCCTGTGTAGCCGTCTGGGAGTTAAGCACGTTTAGGATGTCAGCGGCGAGCCTCTTGTAGTCTCTGACCGCGCCTAGCTTACTCATAAAAAACATGATGGATGAAAGCAGATTTGCCGGAGACCCAATAACCACATCTTTTTTGTCTCCCCAGATTATAATCGTTGTAGGCGTGGAGGTATACTCTTCTCCGGCGATTGATGTAAAGGCACGGTAGACCTTTTCTGCCTCTTCCGCCATCTCCTTGGATGTGCTCACGTTATACACTTCTAATGCGAAGCCGCCCAGCCTAGACAGCGAGGCCAGAGCCATTACAGCGTAGGGACAGTATCCACAGGTAGAGGTGGTCAGGATTGCAACCTTGTCTGGGAAGCTTGTCAAGTCGATACATTTGTCGCTACTGCATTTGACAAGCGTCGGCAAGGCGACCTCGTAGCCAGCGGCGGACGCATAGCTTACGACGGACTCTGCGAGGTTGGCGTCTTGCGTAGCGTCCCAGATCGAGCCGAGCAGTGCTAGGAGCTCGTTTCCGTCTGGATGGCCGTGGAACGCCACGTTGTCAAACTGCACCGTGACTAGTTCTGGCAACTTTGTGTGGCGCACCTTAACTGACTCGCACCAAGACATGTTCTTTTTGATGTATTCTGCAAAATCCCTGTCGGAGATTTTTACTTCTACAGTCCTCGTGCCACATCCCTCTTCTTGTAACTGCTTAATAAAAGAGAGGATCGCGCCCCCTCCATTTTCTTCTTGACTCATATTCCCACCCCCAATGCAGAAAAAAATAAATGTTTCTATCGCTATAACATAAACGATTTGGATGTCCAGCTTGCTTTCAAAGTATGAGAAAGTGGGCAAAAATTTTGTGAGATATGTCGAGACCAGCCGAGAGTTCTGCACGATATACATAACTCCACACGAAAAGCTGAACTACTTGATAACTGTCTCATGCAAAGAAAAACAGAAGGAGCCAGACAACCCGTTCAAGAGGCGTAGGAGACGTAGCACATCGCGGAGCCAGAAAAGGAACATCGGCATACCACACATGGACTTTGTCGACTGTAACAAGGAGCTGTGGCTACGGAAATATCCAGCGATGACGGAGAGGCTGGCAAACGAGCTGGAACAAGCATGCAAGGAGACGATACAGTTGTTCAAGCCGAGAAAGCCAGAGGGGATCTAGCATGGACATATGGGACAGGGTCTACAACAGCCTTGTTAAGAGGCTCGAGAGGGCTGGATACAAGAACCCAGAAAAAGTGGCGTCAGAGCTGGTAGAGCGTGCGAAACGTGCACGGGTCGAGCCGTCCAACATCGACCTAGAGCTGGTCACCCCGGAAAACGTAGAGGAGGACTGGGAAAGATATGTGTTAAGGATGGGCGAGGGGTACCAGCCAGAGGCAGAGCACAGTGCATATGAATACTGTTCAGAGAAGATGCAGGAATGGGACTACATAATAGACCAGCTCAAGTCTTCGGACTTGCTGGACAGCCCAAAAATCAGGAACACATTGAACCACATCATTAGGATGCGGGAAGAGGCGTTCCAGAACTGCCTACAGGACTTTAATCGCCGTCGTAAGGCCTAGGTATCTCCAAGTTAAGCAGCTCGAAGATTTTTTCTGTGCCCTCTGAGGTGGAATAGGTCACCTGGCTCACCTCTCTATTATTTTTCGACCTAGGTATCCACGCGGTTATCATTGCGACCATGAACCTATCTATCCTTACGTCTATGTTTGCCAGGCCAAACCTGAGCTCCAGCACCAACTCGTCAAACTCCCACTTTCCGGTGACGACGTTGAAGACATTGATCGTATAGATGTCCTTCGCGTTGTTTACCAGCCTCTTGGGGTCGTTCTTTATCATGTCTGCGACCTCTTGCACTGCAACATTCAGGAAGTCTGGCACTCCAGAGACCTCCCATATGACCCCCAGCTTGCCCCCCTTGATGAACGCGCCGATGTTTCTAAACAACGTGTTTGCATCCTCTTGGCTCAACACGCCGACACTCCTATTATTGCCGCCCCCGTCCCCGTGATATATGACTTCATACGACCCAGTTTTTTCGTCACACTCTATGTTTATTGTAAATACCCCATCGTCGTAGTGCACCCTATATTTGTAGACCCTCCACTTTTCCCCGTCAAACTTCTCGTAGCTGTATATATCGGCGTTGTAGAGGAAATCCTCTAGGGCGTCTTCGTTATAGATTATTGTTGAAAGGCCCTTGCTCACCATTTCTGGGACAGAAGACACATATCCCACCCAGAAAAAATAGAAAAAGGGGGTGCTTAAAACTCTGGCGGCAGAAGCGCTTGCAGAAGGTAGTACAAACCAATCGTGTATTTACGTATAGTGGCTTTGCTATACGTGTCGCCGAAGCTATATGTCTTGCCATTCGAAGCCTTAGTGGTGAAGACCAGCGATGACATGTATTTTGCAACGGAGCCATAGCTCACATCTATCTCTCGCCCAGTCACCCTGCCGAGGTACAGCACGAGGAACGGCACATAATAATGTGGGTTAGACAATATGTGGCTCCTAAACATCCTACACCTCTGGAAAGCATCGAAAATATTTGGAAAGGGGCAGTCCTTCGGATACACCTCGCACTGGGGAGTATTTCTATATGGACACCTCTTTACAAAGTCAACATCCCTTATGACCTTCATACAACCCACCTAATCAATGATTATCTCTCTGATCACGAACTTTCTGCCCATGAGGGTCTCTATTGCCTTGACAATGTCGTCTTTCGAGCTCACATCGACCGACCCGTAAGTCTTGTTAAAGAGCCGGGCTTTCTGGGGCT
>Ga0209739_100084_pt1 | contig 42540 bp, 46 predicted proteins | sample JossMetagenome_2_FD_184729 | JGI IMG/M metagenome (GOLD analysis project Ga0209739, IMG submission 184729) | Hot spring sediment microbial communities from Joseph's Coat, Yellowstone National Park, USA - JC3_ASED (SPAdes) (version 3) | ecosystem: Environmental > Aquatic > Thermal springs > Hot...
AACTGGGGTTGTTAATTGGGTTTAGCCGGGTCGTCTAGCGGCCAAGGATGGCGGGCTTTGGACCCGTTGACCCCGGTTCGAATCCGGGCCCGGCTACCACCCTTTACGGTTCATTCCCCAATTCTATTCCTCCTAACCGTGTTACGGACAGCAGGGCATATCGTTATTAGTGCTTTATTTGCGTCCTTTGTGTGTCCCGTTTGTGGCTGTTTTAGGCTGCTTGCTTAGTTGTAGGTTACTTATGGTTGATTACGCCTTTAATACTTTTTATACGATTTGCAATCCTCAGAGCAATAACTAGTTAGGCGTAGGTGGCGTTGGTGTACTGTGCGGCTTTTGAATGAAGTAGCGAACTAAAAAATTAATTCTCTTTATTCTCCTTTTGCTTCCGTCCCTTCTCAGGTGGTGTTGCTGTCATACTTCAAGCCTAACATGAATGCCTTTATGTTTCTATCAACATCCCTCCTTATGTTCATCTTTATTGCCTCCTCAATAATGTCCCGCGGTATGTATTGGCTTAGGTTCATTATTGAGTATAGGGCTCCTAGCATTACCATGTTTTCATAAATCACATTACCAAGTTTGACGGCGTCCTCATAAGCATTTATGAAATACACATTCTTAATGCTGCTCCTGAGCATGTTCTCCAACTCCTCAATGCTGGGTATTCTCTGCTTGGTTGCCTGTGGTCTAATTAACCTCCTATTTACTATGAAGGTCGTGTTTTCATTAGCGTAATTAACAGCTCTTAATGCCTCGAGTATTTCGAATGCTACGATAACGTCAGCGCCATTCCTCGGTATCAACGGTGCATCCACATCGCCGATCCTCACGTGCACATCCACCGAACCACCCCTTTGGCTTAATCCATGGGTTTCGGCGATTAATGCCTTATAACCAGCCCTGAGCGCTGCATCGCCTAATACCGTTGCGAAGGTTATTAGACCCTGCCCGCCAACACCAGCCAAATACACGCTCAGTCTCATTACCCATCACCTCACATCCTGGCCCACGCACTTAACCAGTTCTTGACATCACCCTCGGGCTTTATCGCGTTGTATGGGCATACTTGGGCGCATACCGAGCATCCAACGCACATGTACGGGTCTATCCAAGCCTTCCTACTCTCCAGCGGTATTAGTGCCGGGCACGCTATTAGGTTGTAGCATATGCCGCATGCTTTACAGGCGTTTTCATCAACGTAGTAACGAGTTACGTAATTCCTAAACAATCTAGTTGCCTCGAGCGCACAACCCCTCTTCATAACTACCACAGCCACGCCACCCTTCCTCACCACGTTCAAGGCTTCGCTGATTACTTCCTGAGCCTTCTTTACCTCGAATGGGTCTACGGTACTCACATAATCGGCGCCAAGTGATTTAGCGACCTCCCCTATGTCTATCTTGTTTGTTGGGTTTGGTTGACCCCCTGTCATTGCCGTGACCCTGTTGTCAAGTACCATTATCAGCATGGGGGTTTTGTTGTAAATGGCATTAACCAATGCCGGCAAGCCTGCATGGAAGAATGTTGAGTCTCCAATTATTGATACAATAACCTCTTTCCCACGTGTGCCGTGATAAATACCCATACCAAGGCCCAATGAGCTTCCCATGTCAGTTAACGTGTCTTGTTCGTTGAATGGATTATTGATTCCAAGGCTATAGCACCCAATATCACCACTAAAGATAGGCTTAACGCCCGCCTTTGCCGTGCTTATCTTTAATTCATAAAATGATGCCGTGTGTGGGCATCCGGGGCAAAAGACGGGCGGTCTGGGTGGTGGTGAGTAATCAACCTTGATTGGGTGGTTTGACGGTAATGGATTGTTGATATCGAGCGCTTTAGATAATCCGTCCATTACCGAGTTCATTGTTAATTCGCCAACCCTATTGAATAGATTCTCAGCCTTACCTAAAATAGGCACCCTAATACCCTCTTCGTAAAGTAATGCCTTCAATTGCTGTTCAACGACGGGATCCCCTTCCTCAATAACAACCACCCTATCCGCCCTGGATACGGCATTTAATATCGTCTTTCTAGGCAGGGGTACGGGTGTAACTACGTTTAACACGCTTGCCTTAACACCATAATTCTTAACAGCCTCTAGCGCGTATGTGAATGCAACACCACTGGTTATTATGAGATTCCTATCGCCCTCAATGTAATTGTGCGGTAATTGATCCACATCTTTCTCAATAGTGCTCCATCTCTTTAGTAATTCATTCTTAAGTGCACGGGCATTTGCAGGAGTTAATGCATGTCTCCTAGGATCCTTAACGTAACCCTCAGCATACCTCGGTGTGGCTGGTGAGCATACCGTGACAGGACCCCTAACATGCGAAACCCTGGTCACACTCCTCAGGAGCACTGGGTGCGAGTGTGTCTCGCTGAATTCTATGGCGTTTTTTGCGAAATCCTTGGCGCTTTGTGGGTCGTATGGTTCGAAGACCGGTATGTAGGCGTGAATACCAACCCACCTATTGTCTTGTTCATTCTGGCTCGACCACATGTTTGGGTCGTCTGCTGTGACTATGGCAAAGCCGCCTTTAACACCTGTATATGCGCTTGATGTTAATGGGTCCATGGCTACGTTGAGGCCTACGTGCTTCATCGTGACGATAGCCCTAGAACCCGCTAAGGCAGCGCCGTATGCAACCTCGAAGGCGACCTTTTCATTGCTGCTCCACTCGGCATACACGCCAAACTCCTTACCATAATCAATTAGGTACTCCATTATCTCGCTTGACGGTGTGCCTGGGTAACCAGCCGCAACGGCGACACCGGCTTCCAACGCACCATGGGCGATGGCGTGATTCCCAAGCATTAGTTTAATAATACAATTGCTCATCAAAAATCACAAGTCCTATTTAAATTAAAGCCTTTCTCCTAGTACTTAATAATTTAGCTGGTGGTATATTTATTATATAGTCCTATATTGATCAGCCTAGAATGGACTCCTCATCGACTCGGCATGTCTAGGGTTCATCACCTATGTTTTCTTGTAATACAAGTTTATATTTTTAAGTCATATTGGCTAGAATCGCGCGTTTCTAGGTATTACATTAGTTATTTTAATTGCTTATTTAATATTACCTTTGTTTCATACACGATACCGTGAATAGCATGAGGAAGAACCTAGCAATACTCCTACTAGTACTAGCGGTAACAGTATCGGTAATAGTTATGGCTACTCAATACCAGGTCTCACCTAACGTGAACGCACCAACTACGATAAACCAGCCATACTATGCAATACTTGAATACATTGATTACATAAACACAACAAGGACCATAACATTGGCGCCAGGTCAATCTATGACGATACAGGCACCACTACCTCCAGGGCCTGGTTATACACTTAATTACATAAAGATTAGTGTTAATCCACCCTCCCCAGCCCTGGTAATTAGCGGCAATGGCGTGATGTATAGCAAGAATGAGATAGGCGCAATAGTTAGTGCATACACGAGTAGCAATCAATTAACCATAACAAACGCCGGTAATCAACCACTCAATGAGACGGTAACGGTAACATACGTATTCGTGAAGGAGGAGTACGTTGCCCTAAACACATCAGCCACCTCATTCACGCTTGGGATAACAATACCTGACAAGTCAATACAGTACGTCACGCAGCAGATCGTAGAGCTTTCAATACCGAATTACATGCCATTCGAAATAGCGAGCATAGCGTTACCTAATGGCACAACGCTTGCACAGCTCGTTTCTGAGTGGAGTCCCCTAGCCAATTACATAAAGATTGAGCCCAAGTATGTTGAGTTAACAGCCAACAAATTACCTCCTGGCCAGTACGAGGTCACGATTAACTACGGTAATGAGTATATAATGCCGAGCGCCATGCTCATAAAGGGTACGGAGTTCCTGAACTACACAGTCAATCCAGGCCAAACCCTTGAGATAACAGGTTCTGAGTTTGGTGTACCACCTGGTTGGAACCTGCTTGGCTATATAGTTGCGGTATACACGGTACAACCCCTCGTGGTTGGACAGCAGCCTGGGCACTTTGAGATAGTCGCGAATAGGGTGTCGCCTGTTTCCCTATACAGCACGCTGGTGCAGGTCAGCGGTATAAGCTACCTACTGCCTCCATTCATTAGGTTTGCACCCATGTTCGGAATATACATAGTCTATGACAGGTACTTCGAGGTTGTGGATAATCTAAATGTTCCATTGGTGGTTACGTTCATGCCGATAATATACAAACCAGTGGGTCAATGGGTTAATGGTAATCTGCAAGCTACTGTGAGCAGCGCCGACGTCTCCGGCGGTCTATGGACAGCCTTAGTTGTTCAATTACCGGAGATAGCGCACATACACAAGATAGTTACGCCAAGTGGCACGGTCTACGCGGGTCTCGTGAATTCCGAAATACCATGGGGATCCGCAGAGAGGCTGGTCTCGATAAGCCCTGATGGTTCTCAAGCATACATAGCAGTCTCAACACTCGGTGTTAGCGAGACTGGTACATACATGGTGTACGTTAATTGGACACCAATAACAATGCACTTCGCCAATACACTGAATGCACCAATAAGTGGCGTTAAGGTTAAGGCTTTGGTCAATGGATCATTGGTGACAACGGCTGTTAGCGGCTCTGATGGCAATGCGTACATAAGTATAAACGAGCCAACGCCGTTCACGGCAGTTGTGTACTATGACAATGTGCCGCTGTATTACGTCAACGTTAACTCATTAATTAACCAACCAATTGGTGTAACCATTGGGTTATACAACGTCACGGTGCTGTTTGTTGGTGCCAGGAGCCAGGCTATATCCAACGCGAAAATAACACTGTATAGAGTCGGCACGGGCCCGACTCTTAATGGAACAACGAGCGGCACAGGTACTGTTGGGTTCACTAATGTATTGGGCGGTACATACCTAGTCACTGCCCAGTATGGCAACCTGAAGTACAGTGAGTTGGTCACGATTAATGGTAATGACGTGATAACAATAAAGTCAGACATATTAGCCATAATAGATGGATTCCCAATAACGACCATGGAGGCGTTAATAGGCACCTTAGGCTTGGGCGGTGCCGCGGCAATAGCCTTTGCATTCGCCAACGGTAGGAAACGTAGGGATTACGAAGTAGTAACCATGTAATTATTAACAAATTAATTTATTAAAAATTAATAATTCTCATTTATGTTTCCTCTCATACTCAATCCTCAACTCCCTGGCTAGATTCGTGACCCTATTTAACAACTCATGCTTTACATCGAAGATATTATGCAGCGTTATTAACTGCCTATACCGCCTATCAAACCTACCGTACTCCCTCCTAACCCTATTGTTCAGCCTCGACCTCATCATCTTGAGTAGGTTTTCACCGTATGTCAATAACCTTTGATCCTCAACCTCCAATCTCCTGGCTACCAAGGGTCTTACTGCCTTAAACTGCTCGTCAGTGAGCTCAACTATTGCGTATGCAAACTCGCCCTCAAATCCCCCCTCCATTATCTTCACAAGTTCATCCTTAATACTCATTATCCTACTCTCCAAATCCTGCCTTGCATGCCAGGATATCATAACCCCACTCGTAATCTCTAGACCAACATCACCTAGTTTCCTCTTTACTAATTCCTTCACCTCGTCATTACTTGCGTATATGATAACCAATGTGTACTGCCTCATCGGTATCTTGAGTATGTTTTTACAGCATTAATTATTAATCCCTTTATTGCTGAATCATCAAACCCCTTACCTACGAATATCCTTATGGAAATCAACTCCCTCCTCACCCCATCATCATAACCAACGAACTCCCACTTGAGGTTGTTTATGACCTCCCTCCTATACACTAACTTTACATCCCCAATCTTTAACGCCTCATCTATGGGTATGTCCCATGGAGAAAGCACATCTATGCTAAGCACACTAACCTCATCATTAATGCCAATCAACCTGGCCAATGACACATTGCCGCATAGGTATTCCCTAACCCCATCCCAATCCCTAACGGTTATCTCATTACATTCCACAGATCTCGAAACTCAACACCGCTTTTAATGCATTGTTTTATGAGTAAGGTTTATATACTGAGTAGTGCTTGAAATACGTGATTAACATGTCTAGCAGTGGTGAGGAGAGTAGTGAGAGGAAGACTGTGACTATAAGGGGGTTAAGTACAGACATTTATGACAGAATAAGCAAACTAGCCAAGGAAACAGGTACGACAGTGGGGGAGATAGTTAATGATGCACTCAGGCGATACATAGCAACGCTGGAGAATATATCTAGGGCTATTGATAACATGATAAGGGCTGGCGATGTGGTTGTAATAAGCGGTATCTCGTCATTAACGGTTACGAGGGCAGACCTGGAGACCCTGGAGAAACCCGTCATCTTCAAGGATATGGATGAGTTGGTGTTCGCAGACGACGTAACCAATGATTTAATAAAGAATAAGGTGGCCAGGATAATCAACGTCAACACAGTCTATACACCAAAGTCCGTATCCACACTGCTAATAGCATCAAAGAGCGAACTCGTAAAGAAGATAGTACCCAAATGATGTTAACCCTTTAATACTTCACACATACTTAAAATCCACGTGAACATTCTTGTTGTTGGCATTGGAGCGATGGGTCTAAATCACGTAAAGGTCTTGAATCAACTAAGGAGCAAAGGCCTTGTTGAGAAAATATACGCTGTGGACGTTGATAGGGATAGGCTCATGATCGCAAGGAAACATGGCGCGGATATGGTATTTACAGAAATAAATGAGGCAATAAAGTACAAACCTGACCTAGGTATAATAGCCGTACCCACAAACCTCCACTATAGGATCGCTAAAGACTTGGTAAAACATACCGATCTCCTCATTGAGAAGCCCATCACGGAAAGATTAAACGAGGCCCTGGACCTATATCGTGAGGCACGGGTTCTCGGTAGGAAGGTGCTGGTGGGGCACATAGAGCGTTTCAACCCAGTATATAAGGTATTACTCAATGAGGTTAAGAACGATGTACCAATACATGTAGAGTCAATCAGGGTAGGTTCATTAAGGGGTAACCCGCAGGCTTACGGTAATGTACTCCTCGACCTCGGGCTTCATGACGTAGACCTCGCGTTAGGAATGCTCAATGAGTATGATGTTAAAATCATGGGGAGAATCTTGAGGGGAGATCCCATAACTTCGGCGTGGGCCATGCTAGGGCTTGGTGATGCCACATACGTACTACATGCATCGTGGGATTACGAGGTCAGGGTTAGGAGACTCACCGTATTGCTTAAGGATAGGTATTACGAAGCAGACCTATTAAACAAAGTTCTGATGCGTAACGGCGTAAAACACACCGTGGAGAGCGTTGATCAATTGAGCCAGGAGTTAATGCATGCTATTGGGGTGATAAGGGGTGTTGAGAAACCAATAATTGGCATTGAGGAGGGTATCAAGGCATTGGCTGTGGTGGAGGGTATAATCGCAGGTGAGGAGAGGATAGACCTAGGCAAGGTTTTAGGTTGAGTAGTCAATTATCGATTTAACCCTAACAATATACCTAACAGCCAACTCCTCAGCCCACCTAGGCATCCTCAATGTGGTTATAACCTCCCTAACCAGGGATTCTACGGCATCGCAATCATCGGCACTCTGATCCCTGCATATCTTAACCAAGTACCTACTCCTAGCCTCGAACAAATCCCTATCCATATCTATCCTATTACAGTCATGGTCGTAGCTCCAACCCCTCCTTAAATCACGAAGGTGCAAAAACAGGTGGGCAGCAACCCTACCCAAATCCATCGGGCCAGACATAACGTACATGCCCTCCTTAACACTATAACAGCTAACACGCCCCATATAAATATTGACCATCCAAAATAAACAGGGAAACAACCATTAAAAATCATTGGTTATTAAATGGGGAATTACCAACGAACTCAAAAGATGACGTGGAAAACACGATATCGCTACGGTTTGTGCTTTACTCTTGTTCTCTCTATGCGATTACATGGGCCGGAAGCGCTTCCGGCTTACGGTATCGTGCTGCATTGTTTTGCCGAATTAGTTAGTATGTAATTAAAGTAATTGAATGGTGGGCCCGCCGGGATTCGAACCCGGGATCTCCCGCGTTCTCCGTGCCTATATTACTCGTGAGGCAAATGCGGGACTACCGTCCCTGGGCATCCTACCGCTAGACTACGGGCCCCTAACTCCTGTTGTTACCTTGGGTTTTAAGGTTTTCTTTATGGGTGTAGTCTTGCTAAATTATTTTGGCGAGGATTTTGGTACGTGATAATAAACGACAAACCTCGCCCTTTAGGGCTGGGTTTGGGCAAAAACTAGGTAAAGTAAGTACAAGTGCGTACAGAATCCCTGGGTGAAACGGCTTCATAGATAAGGCGGCAACACCCTAGACCCAGGAAAACCTAACTAAAAAGCGGGAGGGTTAACCATATTTCCATAATTTCTTCATGCAGTATCCCAGTGCTATTCAGTGATCTATCTTTTTACGTGCTTCTTGTCATATAGCCAATTAGTTAAGTGAATTTTTAGTTACGCTATGAGGTTTTCTTTGTTATTTTAGGTAAATTGATGGTACTTTTTAATAATGGTCTGTGGCTGTTCATAAATCTGACAATGGGTAGGGAAATAAAGGTTGGTGGTCTTCCATATAGAACGCGTGTTTACATAAACAACCAAGTGCTTCTTCCCTCAGGATTAATCAAACTACTTGGTATCGAGGATGCGCAATATGCGGACGTAATAATTAGGTATGGTGGTAAGGTTATAGAGATTAGGGGTGTTAGGTTGTTGAGGAATAGGCGGGCTGCGTCGAGGCAGTTTACAATACCTAGGGAGGTTAGGGATAGGTACGGTATAAGGCCTCTTGATGAGATTGAGATAGTTAGTGTTAAGCCTGTGGGTTTCGTGAATATTTACGAGAATGATAAGACACCGAGCTAGTCCCTTCTTTCTCTCTTATTTTTACGATGCTTATGTAAAGCACTATCGCCGCTGGTATGTAGTATAGCGGTAATCCTCCATGTATTGGTATTGTGGGGTACGTGAACATGTGCAGGCTCCTTACGTAGCCCCAGGAGTGCGGTATGTGCCCTACGAAGAGCCAGAATGCCGCATCCTCGCTCCATACGGCCAAATCAGCGGCGAACAACCACTGCCAGAGGTCGCCAAGTACTATCCAGGGTATCGCCAGTATTATGGCCACGCCCAACCTATACATCCACATGCCCAACCATGGATGGTAATGAACTAGGGCTAGATACCAGGAATCCGTTGGACCGTGATGGATTGCGTAAACCAACCCAGGCAGTATCATAGACTCTATTATGGCATAGCCAATCCCCGTCACGATGGGCGGCACGGTTAACTTCACCCAATTAACCATCTAAATTGAAGAGCGAAAGCAACGATTTAATTAACCTTACTACCTACCCACCAATCACTGTTTTCGTGAACCAAAACCTAATGCCCTGGCTCCTAAGCCCTCTGAGTATTTCCTTGAGTATGTCCTTGTTTGCTAAGTACGCCTCCTCAATGGGTAACAACCCCTTACCCTCAATCCTGCCCCTTAACACGAGATCGGCTATTATGGCTGCTGTGAAACCGGTCAACCTGGCCATTGACGTGAAGCCACCCTGGGCATAATCCACACCCTCAAACCTAACCACCGCCACCTCACCATCAACCCTCCCCCTAGCCTCGACAACGGTTATCGAGAAGTCGTTGGAGCCCCTCCCCAAGACCCTTGATAGTACGTGCTTAGCATCCTCCATGCTGTTAAGTAGGCCGAGATCCTTCAGGGTTTTCATTACCTCCAAATGCCTCTTCCACCTAATGGTTCTCTCATAGGCATTACGTAGGGTTTTGAAGTGCTTTGGCAATGTGACCAATAGGGTGCTAAGGCCGTCCGTGTAGAACTCGGCGAAGTCACCGTTTACTAGCCAAGTCGGGAAGCTGAAAATCTCACTCAATGGGTCGACATTAACCACCCTGCCATCCCTAATAATTGTGGCTGGTCTTACGTACTCATCGATCGTGCTTTCCAGCGAGAATAATAGCTCGTAATAAAGCGGTGGTTTCGGGTTCGTGGGATTACCACCAACGTGAATACCAACCTCCTCAACCTCCTCCAACTCGCTGGCAGCCGCCATAGCTAGCACGTTGGTTAAGCCAGGCGCCCAACCGCAGGCTGGAACCACTATAGGACCACCCACCAACCTACTAGCCAGCGCCTCATCGTATTTCCACATGAATATTAAGTCAATTATGGGCTTACCATAATCATGCACCCCAAGGACGACTTGGTCGGCTATGGATTGCGGAACGGCGCTGATCACTAAATCATTATCCCTGGCAATGAGCCTAAGGGCATCTGAATCCCTAACATCAACCCTAACAGCGTTAATACCAACTCTGCGGGCACGTTCCACGGCATCCTCACTTACATCATAACCATTGATTACATACTTGGTATTATTAACTAGGTAATGAACTATCGCCTGGCCCATAGGACCTAAACCAACAATACCAACAGACGCCACGAAATAATTAATTAAGCACCATTAAAATGCTTAATGTCCCAATGAAGAGCTCAGTTCCTACGAATCATGACTATTATTTTAATTGTCATACCGTGGCAAAATTTTGCCATAATTCAACTTCAGCATTAAATACTGAAATAATATTCATTATATCTCGTAGTGATTTGTTATTGTTTTTATTCCCTACTCTCCTCTGTACTTACATAATAGTAGTACTCACCAATCTCTCTCTGTAGCCTATCTAAATATGAATTTCTCTTGTTGATCCTAGGCCTACCGACCTGTGGTTCCCTCCTGAAGGTTATGTCCTGGTTCTTGAGGAATTCATTCATGCCTGTTCTCAAGTCTGTTGGTGGCTCTGCTATGCCGTGTTTACCTGGTTCTCCTTGGAAGACCATTACTGAGGTGCTTAGGTAGTCTATCATTGTTATGTCGTGTTCAATAACCAACGCCACCACATCCCTCTCCTCAATTATCCTCCTAATTATGGAGGCGACCCTAACCCTCTGCTCTATGTCTAGGTACGCCATGGGCTCGTCGAGCAGGTAGATTTCTGCGTCCTTCAATAATGACCCCGCCACAACAACCCTCTGCAGTTCACCACCGCTGAGGCTTGCTAATTCCCTATCCATTAACGGTGTTAATGATAGTCCATTGGCTAACTCCGGCCATATTACTTTGGATGGGAAGTCGGGCCCGAGGGTCATGGCTAGGTACTCCCTCACTGTCTTATCGCTGTACTTAACCGCCAAGTCCCTAACGTATTGCGGTTTATAGCTTATCGTAACTTCACCGTGTGGTATGACAATGCCTGAGTCGGGTTCTACCTCATTAATGAGGAGTCTCGCGAAGGTTGTCTTACCAATACCATTGGGTCCCAAGACACCTATGACCTCACCCCTATGTACCACACCGGCTTTAACCTCAAGCTTGAAATCGCCTAGTGCCTTAGTCATGTCTGTCCATTCAAGGAGCACCTTCTCCCTACGTACGGGCCTCGGTGCTGGTTTAATCCTGAACCTAATTGGCTCCCTTCTAATTAGCATGTTCTCACTTGTTAAGTAACCATTTAGATACTCGTTAATTCCCTCCCTAGCACCCCTCATGTTAGACACTATGCCGTAAGCGCCAGGCTTACCGTAAAGAATGACTACCTGGTCCGCGAAATAATCAAGGACTGCCAGGTCGTGGTCTATGACTATTACGTACCTGCCCTCCCCCGTGATATTCCTTATCGCCTCGGCAACCCTTAATCGCTCAACTATGTCCAGGTGGGTTGTTGGTTCGTCGAATATGTACGAATCGGCCTTCCTGAGTAATGCGGCGGCGATGGCTAGTCTCTGTAACTCACCACCGCTCAATTTATCAACCTCCCTATCGAGTAGGTGCTTTAGGTTTAATTCCTCCGCCACCTTATTGACTAAATCCTCACTACCGCCGATTTTCATTAGGACCTCTCTGACGGTACCCTTGACATACATTGGTATTAACTCAATATACTGGGGTTTGTGAACAACCCTAACGCCGCCTCCGTAAAGCCTCGTTAGGTATGGCTGAAGCTCGGTACCCCTGAAGAACCTAATGATATCATTAACATCAACCTGCCCATTACTACATAGGTTCGGCTTCAACTCGCCCGAGAGTATCTTGGCTATCGTGGTCTTACCCATGGCATTCTGCCCAATTATACCGAGAACCCTGCCTGGCTTGGGCATTGGTAGCCTAAATAGCTTGAAACCACTGGGCCCATATTGGTGTACGCACTCCTCACCAAGCTCACTGGGCAGATTAACGATGGTTATCGCCTCGAAGGGGCATTTCCTAACGCATATGCCGCATGCAGTGCATAAGTCCGTGATGACAGGGTGGCCTAACTGCTCATCCATGTAAATGGCCCTCTTCCCACCCCTAACGATTGGGCAAAACCTAATGCACTCCTGGCTACACTTCTTGGGTTGGCATGAGTCCTTATCAACAACGGCAATTCGAATGGGCATTTTATTGAGAGTTAAAGCCGCTGAAATTAAACCTTAGTAGAGATGAGAAACAGAACTATGATGGTAAGATAGTGGGCGTATGATTTCAACCTTTAATAGAGGTTTCGTTGGGTTATCAGCCAAACCCTGTTATTAAACTCAGGATTCCGCTGACTACGGCTAGTATACCCAGTGTTGTAGTTAATAGGGCTATGTGCTTACTCCTTGCGAACCTAAGTAAAACATCAATTAGCACTAGGCTGATTAACATAGCTACCACTACGGATGTGAACATCGTACCCGCACTGACGTTAGTCACTAGGGAGTGAAAGAGATGTTTTGTAAATAGAACCGGGACTATCGAGGCCCCTATGGCGGCTGGTATTAGGGATATGAACGATAACCTAAAGGAGTCCTCGGGATTAAGACCGAGTAGTAGCATTGCTGATACGGTCACGCCAGACCTACTTATGCCAGGAAGCGCCGCTATACCCTGCACCACCCCTATCAACACCAACTCCCACGTCCTTAATTCACTCAGTTTCTTCCTTGGCGCGTACCGCAACCTTGAGATGTGTATCAACACGGCATCACCGATTAGTATTAGGCCAAGTACTATCATAGGTAGACCAATTCCAACCCCCTTAATCGAGTCCGCCACAGTAAGGTAAAGCGGCACCCCAACCAACCCAGTTAGGACTGTTATGATGACTACGTACTTAAGCATCATATAATCATAAGCACTTCCCCTAAGCACCAGCGCCTTCAAAATGCCAAAAACCTCTCTCCTGAAATAAACTATCGCTGCCAAAACCGTGCCTATCTCAAGGAATAACCCGAGGGCGTAGGCTTGGTTGAAGGTTAGGTGGAGTATATATATTGATGTTATCATTATCTGGGTCTTACTACTTATAGGTAACCACTCACTAATGCCTTGTACAATACCAAGGGCTAAGCCATTGATTATGTCCGTAAGGTTCACGAAAGTACTTCCAAATATGTCCACTAATTAAATATTACTCACCAACGATGAGAAAGCTATTAAGAGCGAGTCGTACTTATTAATGAAATCAATAATGAATATATCATGAATCTACAATCTACTTAGTTAATTTAACGGACCTGGCGCACTTTCTACTTAATATTAAATAACCCGTGTGGGCGTTAATCCAGGTCTGCGGCCTAACCTCGTTAGGTTCTGTCTTCCACTCCCTAATCATGACATCCACCATCTTGACATCAACATACCCATTATCCCTCAATGCACCTAACACCTTAAGCACCTGATTCACGGTAGGCACGTAAATAACCAAGGTCCCATCAGGCCTTAGGGCCTCTGTGGCGTTTGGTATTGCATTCCATGGATCACCCATGTCGAGGATTACAGCGTCCAGGTCACGCTCCATAAAGCCCTCATTAACAACATCACCAACCCTTAGCTCAACCCACTCGAGTAGACCAAGTAATTCCAGGTTTTTCCTGGCGATCCTTATGGCATCCTCCCTCTTGTCATAACCATAAACCTTACCGTTAGGTCTAACGTAGTACGCCAAGAGTGCTGTCATGAACCCACTGCCAACACCCGCCTCGCCAACCCTACTACCCGGTCCTATTCCTGCGGTAACGATTATTTGGGCTGCATCCTTTGGGTAAATCACCTGGGTAATTCTCTCACCTCTCTCTAGGAGTATGTCGGTAATCATTGGCCTAAGCACCGTTAATTCATAGCCTAGGTTTGTCCTCACTACGGAGCCGTACTCAAGGCCTATTATTTCATCCGCGTTTACGACACCCCTGATAGTACTTATTTTAGAGCCCCTACTAACCCTAATCACGGATCTAACTCCATCGCCAACAATTAATACGAAGCTTCCCTCCTCGATACGCATTTATTCGTTGCTTAAAAACCGTCCTTATGAACCTTTTTTAGAGGAGTTCACGATACTTTCCAGGTAATTGAAGAAACTATCTATAGAACCATCAATTAAACCCCTACTCACCTTGTCATTCCAGTCATTAATTATCTTCCTAAACTCACTCTTTGCCCTCACTGACTCACCCACTGACGATATCTCAACCCTAAAACTTGCAAACCCACCCCTATTAATCCCTGGGCAATACCCAATCGCCTTATCATAAACCTCGAACTTCACGATACCGCCATCGAGCCAATAAATGAATGGGTAGTACCTACAGACGTTGGGTTTGACTGGGTGAACTGAACAAATGGGCTTATCGCCAACCCACTTATTAAATATGCAGGTTCCATCAAGTCTCTTCTTGAGAACTAGGTAATACTCACCATCCCTTAGCTTTATGACTGGTTCATCCCAATCCGCAGCCATGTCCTTGGGAAAGAGGGCTAGGAAATCCCTGGGTTTCATGCCTGTGAACTCAGCAATTCTAGCGACGTCAATGTGCGTCACGGGTATCCAATAACGTCTACAGCACTCACCACACAATGTGCAGGTGAACCTGACCCTCGGGAACATTGCGAGGATTCTATTCTGCGCCATACCGCACTATTGGGACTTTAAACCTAAAGCCTATCAAGCTATGACTGGGAAGGTTGTTGCGAGCCACCGCCCGAGCCTCCTCTAACCTCCTGTAGGTACTTGCTAATCTCGTCGCTCGATAACTTCCTAAATTGCCTAGTCTTTATATCGACGACACCAATCTCTAATCTATCGGGTTCTGGGGCTTCAAGAACGAGGTTTAACGCCCTTATTGCCAGCTTGATGCAGTCGTTAAGGCTTAGATCATACTTGTATTCCTTCTCTAGGAATTCCGTGATTCTGCCCGACTCGGCGCCCATGGCTACGGCGTGGAAGCCGAAGTAGATACCACCTGGGTCTGTCTGGAAGAGCCTGGGTCCATGCTTATCGACACCGCCGACAATCAGGGCTGCACCAAATGGCCTAACGCCGCCGTATTGCGTGTGCATCTGCTTCAGATCGCTTATTCTCTTCGTTAGTAATTCGATATCGATGAACTCATCATAGAGTAGCTTATGCGTTTGTGCCTCCTGTCTTGCGTACTCAATGAGTACCCTAGCATCTGAAAGCAGTCCTGAGGCTGCTATGCCCACGTGGTCATCAACCATGTATACCTTTTCAATGCTGTCTAGGTCGATGAGAGAGCTAACCTTCCTCTTCTCAGCCGCTAGGACAACGCCATCCACGCATTTAATACCGACAGTAGCCCAACCACGCTTCACAGCTTCTCCGGCATACCTAACCTGGTATAACTCGCCCTCGGGTGAGAATATTGTTATTGCCCGATCATACCCATAAATTTGCGGTGAAAACATACCTCTCATTCCTTGGTTTCTGCTGGGTTTATAAATCAAACCTTGCCCTGGTAATTACCTGAACTGGTTAGTAATCTTTTTAAGTTAGTAATCAATTCCGATATCGATATGGTATGAAGATTGCAATATCGGTTAGCGGTGGATACGTATCAGGTCCTGGAGAGGGTGATGAGGTGTGGATCGTGGATGTACACGGTAGCTCCTACGATATCGTTGAACGCTTTGAGAACCCAGCGAAATACGCAACCCGCGCCAGAGGCATCTATATGCTTAGAAGCGCAATGGAGCGTGGCGCTAATGCCGTGATATTATCCGAAATTGGACCACCAGGCTTCAGGTGGGCTGTTCAGGAGGGTATCAGTGTGTTTATATTCAATGGCAAGGTTGAGGATGCAATTAAGGCTTTCATTAACGGTGAGCTTTCCAAAGCCGTAGGCCCAACACACGATGAACACCATGGACACCACATGCATTGGCATTGGCACAGGCATGAGGAGGGCTTAGGCAACTATGATTTCCTCAAACCCTTCGTCTTTCAGGGCATGGTGATCGCAGACCTAGGCTGCGGACCTGGCTATTACTGTAAATTCTTTAGGGAATATGCATCGAAGCTATATTGCGTGGATATTGATAGTGAAGCACTCGATATTGTCCGGAGGGAGTTAGGTGGTTATGGCAATGTGATTGTTCTCAATGAGGATATTACGAGAACCACAATACCCAATAGTAGTGTTGACCTGGCCTTCATGTCTAATGTTTTTCATGATATTGATGATAAGGAGCTGATAGTTAAGGAGGTAGGCAGAATTTTGAAGCCCGGGGGTAAATTACTAATCATAGAGTTTAAGAAAGATGTATTATTTGGTCCGCCTTTCAAGTTAAGCCCTGAGGAGGTTGAGGAGTACTTCACTAGGGAGGGCTTTGTGAAGGAGCAGTTTCTTGAGGTTTCTCCATACCATTATATGCTCGTATTTAAAAAGGCACCTTAGGGTGCATTCTTAGCATATTTTGCTATGGTTTAAATATAGGAATCTATAGAAATATTTTGATCAACAATGGCGAGAAGACCTCCTTGGATAACCAATTACCTGGATATCATGGATAGGTTAAGGCTTGTATTGTATAAGTTCGAGATTGGTGATATTGATTTTGATTTATTCATTAATGAAATAAACAAAGCCCTAGTTAATTGTGGGTATGATCCCGTTAAGGTGCTTGTTTCCGATACGATGACCGAACTGTTTGGGGCATACTCCGTGTATATGCCCCATAAATTCGCCTCGCGTATATACGTATCCACAGAACTTATGGCGAAGCCCAGGACGTTACTTGGTAGGGTTGTTATGCACGAGGTTTTTCACCACGTGCTCTATCAAAGGCCACCAACACCCCTCTTTAGGCTGGCGCCAAAGAGAAACGAACCGCTGTTCTTCATAACCCTACCCCTAATAATCCTGGCAGTATTTATTGCATTTTCCAATAATTTCTTACCATACGCAGTGCTGGCATCGTCGGCTTCCATGGTGGTGATAACCGCATTACTAATTAGGGCGCTAAATAATCACGAGCTAATAGCCACAGCCCTCGTGGTGTACCTAGTGACTGGGAGGTGGGTTAAGGATTGGACGTACTACCAAGATGATAATGCGTTAATGAACCTCAGATGGAATGATAATGTTAAGCCTAGGGAGATTACTATAATGTAAAGGGTTAAAAGGTGATTAGTATACCCTGCTTAATCGAATGATAAAGGCCATACTTCTCGATGTAGATGGTACATTAACAAGGGATAGGAGTACGGAAGCCCTTGATCCCGAAGCCATAGAGGCTATTCAGGAGACTGTGGGTAAGTACGTGATTGGGCTTGTTACAGGGAATGCCTTAATCGTCACACAAGCCCTTGCCCGCTATATAGGTCTTCCTAGAGGTTCTCCGTTGATTGCAGAGAATGGGTGCATCTTGGAGTATGGGGGTGAGCAGTATGAATTATGTGAGGACTTGGGCTTGAGGGAGGTTGCGTTAAGGCTTATTAAGATAATACCTGGTCTAAAGCCCACCTATCAATTTAATTATAGGAGGTTTGACATAACCCTGTGGGCGCCCAGGGATCCGCAGGAATTGGTGAGTATTGTTAATGAGGAATTGAGAAAAATAGGTTTGGCAGGTAAGGTGAGGGTTTCTCACAGCGGTTATGCGCTTCATCTACAACCACCGTCATCCAGCAAAGCCATCGCTGTTAAGAGACTTTGTGAGGTAATGAGCATACCCTGCAGTGAAGTTGCCTATGTTGGTGATAGTGATACTGATGTTGATGTAATGGATGTTGTTGGTTATGGCGTTGCAGTTTCTAACGCAGTTGATGAATTGAAGAGAAGGGCTAGGATAGTTTTGCCAAGGCCTAGTGGTAAGGGTGTGGCCTATTTCCTTAAGTATTATCTACCCAAGATTTCCCCTAAAGAGCATCAATAGGTAGTTATACGTATTCTCGACATTGAAATTATTTCTCACAAAGTCCCTAAAGTCATCATACTTCCTGAAAAAGCCATTATCTACGTTTTTTGAAGCATCATGCCATAATGACCTACCCAGACCCACGTTACCTGACATCTCGATACTCAGCGGCACATCTAGGGCTAATGCTGCTATTGCGCAATCGACCGTTGGTTCGCATGTTAGTAATAGGTTCCTCATCTCATCCCTATTGAATGCGTTAATGAGGTATTGAATTAGTGATTGTGATTGGGCTATGACTAAGTCCACCGTCCTCCTAAGTAGGGCTAGGGAAACTCTATGCACTAACGGGTCACTTATATCTGGCGGTGGACTCCACCTACTTATGAGTGCTGGATCATCCATTATCCTCATGAGTGCCACTTCCCGTAGTATCATTATCGCTGCTTCATCCCCGCCCAGTTTCAATAATTTATCTGGTATTATTGATATTGCGTTCACATCATCAATCCTCATATACTTTACAGGCCACTCCTCATGGCTTACCTTATCCATGCCCACCAACTCCCTTACCTTATTGTGATCGTCTGTTATGTAAATCAATACATCAGTATCGGGTATTTCTAGCTCTTTCATTGCCCATTTAATGGTGGTCTCTATATTATTCAATTCCTCATTAGGGACACCTATCAATTGTATTATCTCCACATTAACCCCAGTACTATAGGTTATATTGCCATTAAAAATAATTTAGTTGACCGATGTGGCGGTACTTCATCGATACTAACCCTAATCAAAATCTCACTTGGTGGTAAAAGTTTTTAAAGGAAGTGCCTCCCTGCATTCACTAATGGTATTACCAAGGTACGATGTTGTACTAACGACAGATCGTTCAATGATGAGTAATTATCACGGTAAGGAATTCCTAGGCTTCGTAACAACGGGCCCCATCTTCATAACAGTGGGTCCCTTTAGTAAGTTGGGTGAGTGGATTCATGAATACATCGCCGCACCTAAAATGAAGGTTGATAAGTACGGTAGACCCTACCAAGCGCCTTATGGTATGAGGAAGATTGAGGCGGCGCTTATTGATGCTGGAATCAATGCCGCAATCATAGATCCCGACCATGTGCATAAGTATATACCAAACGCAAGAGTGCTCATGCTCAGCCACCATGATTACTTCGGACTTAATCCACCATCCTCAACATGGTCAGCCATAGTTGGTAAGGAGCCGTTGAACGCGTACTTATTTAGGAAGTTCATGGTGAGGATAAGGCCCTATATCATGGAAGCTAAGGAAAGGAATGGTTTAAAAGTCGTTGTCGGTGGCCCCTCGGCTTGGCAATGGCTCTATCTACCGGAGCTCATGAGTTTCTTTGGAATAGATGTTGTGTTTGATGGTGAGGGTGAGAGACTCGTTGTTGATTTAGTTAAGAGAATCCTGGATAATGAACCCGTACCCAGATATGTTTATGTTGGCCCCAATGATGCGCCAAGCATAGATGAAATACCCACTATCAAGTACCCTGCTGTAAACGGTTTTGTGGAGATTGGTAGAGGTTGTCCGAGGGGCTGCGCATTTTGTTCAGTGACACTAAGGCCCCTTAGGTGGTACCCGTTGGATAAGATTGAGGAGGAGTTGAAGTTACATGTTAAGCACGGCATTGTACACGGCCTCATACACTCCGATGATGTGCCACTATATGGTTCAGTGGGTGTTGAGCTTAACCCTGACAAGCTCATAAAGCTTCACCAACTCGTTAAGAAGTACTACCTAACAATGGCATGGAGCCACACAACGCTAGGCTCCATTTTAGCTGCCGAGAAGAAGTACAATAGACTTGCGACAAAGATTGCGGAGATAATAGAGGATGAGCACCAGGATTGGTGGGGCGCCCAGGTGGGTCTAGAGACCGGCTCGAGAAGGCTGGCCAAGGCTATAATGCCCGGCAAGGCTGCTCCGTTTAAGATTGAGGATTGGTGGGACGTGGTTGAGGAATCCCTGGCCATTATGCATGAGATAAAGCTTATACCGGCGTTGACAGCCATAGTCGGCCTTCCTGGCGAGACACCCGACGATGTTATGGAGACCATAGAGCTTCTCGATAGGATTAAGCCGTACAGGAGCTTGGTCGTCCCCATGTTCTACGTGCCAATGAACCACATAAGGGCTGAGAAGGATGGTTGGATAATAAAGTACAACCTAATGCCCGAGCACATAGAGCTCCTAAAGAAAATGTTTGAACACAGCATTTACTGGGCTAAGGACATTGTGAACCACTTCTACCTAAAGGGTCCGCAATACTGGCCCGTTAGGGTTGCGGTCAACTACTTCATAAACTATGTGGAGAAGAAGGTCAGGGCGCTCTATGATAGGTTGGATCAAATAGCCGCTGAGATCGCGAACAAGAGGCTCGTAAGTAAGGTTGAGGCGCCCAAACTAATCGAGCTTTTCAATTCATCCGAGGAGTAAGGGATACAAGTCCACTAATTTATTTTGTTCTCATTAATTCCTGCATCTTCACTAATTCATGCCTTGTAAATACGGCCCTTGCATCAATTGAGTTAAGGCTCTTGTAAGCCTCAAAGTTCTCCCACGGGTATATTATGTAAACCCACCTCGTCCATTTATAGGCGTAGTAGTCGGGTACATACCTACTGGAGAGGGCCTTGTAATCAAGAACCGCAGTCCTAACATTCCTGGCGCCAAGCCTGTATAACTCATACCTAGCGGTCATTAAGGTCATACCTGTATCGCTCACATCATCTATTAAGAGCGCATCGTGACCCTTAATATTGAGGGATGGTCTATGCTTAATCATTACCTGGCTCTCGGCCTTACCAAAGCCCCAGTGCGTCAATTGCATTAGGTCAACTGGTACGTTGAGCATGTCCGAGATTAGGGATGCCAGGATAACACCACCCTTTGATATTCCTATCACGATACTTGGCTGATAATTACTCACCAGGATATCTTGAACAAGCTTAAGGATTCCGTTTTCAATATCCTCCCATCTATACCGGTGGTAATCCGCCATTATGAATCGTAGTAAGGGTGGCTTTATAAACCAATTGTTTTATGAACCTTAATAAGGATAAGCAATAGCTGGGGCTCTCGTTCAATAATCAAGAAGGTTTTTAGTACATGCCTAGCGCATATGCGGATTAGGATTACATTATCTATGTTTTCATTGGGCAAGCTTACCAACCACTTTACATTTTTAGCGTTGGGATAATCCTGCTGATCATGGGTTTCATGTTGATAATACTTAATGATTACCTTAAGGATAGATTAGAAGTTTAGAATTTAATTTTAATTTCATGATTCTACATATTAATAATCATTGACTCCTATTGTAAGTGCACCTAATGGTTAGGTTTATATAGATGCCTCCATACTCTGTATTAATGTTAATGGAGTTGCCTCTTCAGATTGGCACGATAATATTGGCGACCGTGTTAGCGATAATATTATTGATAATAATTATAGCAATCTTAGCATACTCAATAAGGATTGTGCCTGAATACCAAAGGATTGTTAAGTTGAGGCTTGGTAAGTTTAAGGGTATTTATGGTCCTGGTATTGTCTTCATTATTCCGGTGATCGATAGGCCAATAACGATAGACCTTAGGGTTCTATCCATAGATTTGTCGAGCCAGAGAGCTTTGACTAAGGATAATGTTGAGGTTACAGTTGATGCCGCTGTTTACATGAGGGTGATAGATGCATCAAAGGCGGTACTTTCCGTGACAGATTATAGAAGTGCTACTGTAACCCTAGGAGCGGCCGTTTTAAGGGATGTCATAGGCATGGTTGACCTAGATACACTCCTAACGCAGAGGGAGGAGGTGGCTAAGAAGATTGCCTCAATAATCGATGAGCATGTTAGCCCATGGGGTGTCAAGGTCACAGCCGTGGCTATTAAGGATATAAAGTTGCCGGACACCCTGGTCAGGGCAATGGCTGCTCAGGCGGAGGCTGAGAGGATGAGGAGGGCTAAGGTCATCCTTGCCCAGGCGGATTATGAAGCTTCACAAATGTACCTTAAGGCTGCCGAGACCTATGCCAAGAATGCGATATCGTTATCCCTCAGGCAGCTGGATACGTTGTTGGAGGTTGCCAAGGAGCATAATTTAATACTCGTGGTACCAAGCTCCCTGGAGGTTACTTCCCTATCAGCGTTGGCAGCCTCTGTATTTAAGCGTTCACAGGAAGGTTCAGGGACAAGTACCCAGTAGGGTTCAATATGGTTATGAAGTTAATGCGAACCATCATAATCGCATTAATAATTATCTTATCCCTATCCTTAATGACTCATGCATCGGTTAGTGGCAGTAATTACGTTATTCATGAGATATATGTTTTCAGCCTAAATGGCGAGATTACGGATACGACGTACACGGAACTTGAGAATGCACTGCAACTCGCCGAGTCAACACCAAACTCCGCCCTCCTAATACTACTTAAAACACCAGGTGGTGAGCTTGAGGCGGCGCTAAACATTGTTTCGGCAATCGAGAATTCAAGCATACCGGTCATAGGCTTTGTATACCCCACGGGTTCCTACGCGTGGTCTGCGGGTACCCTCGTGCTTCTATCGACTACGATAGCCGCCATGACGCCGAGCACCGTGATAGGGTCCTGCCAACCCGTGGAGATAAACCCAATAACCGGGCAGGAGATCTTCATAAACGAAAGCAAGATCCTAAACGCAATTAGTCAGTACTTCGTTGAGGTTGCGGAATTTAGGGGTAGAAATGCAACGTTTGCCCATGACTGTGTTTTCTACAACACGAACTTGGGGCCACACGAGGCGCTTAGGTATGGTGTCATAAACTTCATAGCTAACGACATACCGTCATTACTGAGTGAGATAAATGGGAGCACAATAAATGGTGTAACGTATTATGTAGTGAATCCTGTGATTACGTATTACCAACCAGGCGTTGGTTTTCAGGTATATGAGGCTTTGGCAAACTCCGTAATACAGAACCTACTGAGCGGGCTTGGGCTTCTCCTAGCCATAATAGGTTTTGCAACAAGGCACTATTACCTGGCTGGTGTTGGCATTCTTCTACTCCTTATACCATTACTTATTGGGTTACCGATTAATTGGTTAGGTCTCGCCCTGTTAATAATTGGCTTAGCAGCCATCGCAATAGATGTGCATGCAGGCTTCACAACGCATGCAGCTTTGTTCATAATAGGGATTATTCTAGCGGCGCTAGGCATAGTCCTTCTTCAGCCAACTTATACGGCTCCATCATGGTTAATAGCCGCTAACCAGGTTGAGGCAAGGATAGTGCTATATACACTGGTTGCCTTTGCTGGTGGTTTTGGTGGTTTCATAGCAGCAAAGGTTATAGGCATAATAAGAACCAGGCCCTTATCCGAGAGGCTTTATTGGCCCATCAATGATGTGGGTATTGCTGTTGATGACATTAATAAGGATGACATTGGTTATGTAAAGGTCAGGGGTGAGTACTGGAAGGCAAGGGCTCTTGATAATGTCAAGAGGGGGTCCAAGGTCTTCATAGTAGGTGTTGAAGGCGATGTACTTGTTGTGAAGCCCCTGAGCTAGTCCTGAAATATTTTCAGGGGTGTTTAACTTGTCTAATGGCTTTACTCAATGGGTTAGTTACGTTTATTAATTCAATGCGTAACCCTCTGCCAGTAATGCCTGTTGAGTATCAGGTAAGGCCTAGGCTTGGCGTGAGATTTTCGTTACCAGTTCATTTAATACTCTTTATTGGCTTCCTATTAATATCGCCATTGTTATTATTCGTATTCTTAGTCCTGGTTAGTATAGGTGTAAACCCATTACTTGCATTAACATTAACCCTTGGCTCCTTACTCACTAGTTATATTAATGTCACAATTGTTGAAATAACGTATTACACACCATTTGCGCCATTTGGTGATTTCATCATGAAGCTATTTCCGATATCAATAGTCATGCAGAGGGTTGATAAGTTGTTCATAGAATTGAATGTCGGTGGTGCAATAATACCGGTGGCCGTGTCGATATACCTAATACTGACTTACTTAATTAATAATACCGCCATAATGGCGCTCTTCATCATATCACTAATCATCTCATCATTCATCAATTGGCTTGATTCAAGGGTAATACCTGGTATCGGAGTTGCCCTGCCAACAGCGCTACCGGTACTGCTAACCTTAACATTCACGTTGATAGCCACAATACTATTTCAAGCAAACCCATTAGGCTTCTCGTATAGCCTAGGATCATTATCTACATTGATCGGTGCCGACTTACTAAATATAAGGAGGGTTGTACGATCAATGAGGGGTTATGTGGCAATTGGAGGTGCGGGTGTATTCGATGGCATATACATTACAGGTCTTGCATCACTAGTGCTTGCATCGCTCTATAGGGTTCTCATTTAGGAATAGTTTTTAACCCAAGGTATTAACCTAGTGCTGTGATGAATTACAGGTCTCCAGAGCATGGTGAAGAGACCTTGCGAGCTGATTCTAATTTCTTCGGATAAAACCATTGAATTAATGCATCATTGATTAGGTAAGATCTAATATTAAAGCGGATCCCAGGGCTAAGGAGGTGTTAAAACATTGGCGGGCTGTCCAGGCGTATCCAACCAGGTTGGATAACCTGGTTTTGTCCCTGTTATGTTCCAAGCGAACCATTGGCTTGGGTTTCCAGGTGGGTACGTCACTATCATTACCAGGTAATAGCTACCTGTTGATTGCGCATTTAAGTTCATTATTACATTGTAAGTCACTGAATTTGTTAGGGTACACCAAATCCAGCCACCATTGTAGCAAGCTGATCCCTGTTGATGTTGGTAGTGTATCCATGCCATGTCGAAGGTGCAATTATTAGGTGCCGGTAGTGGGTTGTAGGGTGGGTTTGGATTCGGTATCTGGGTTAACAAGTGCTGTCCCTGGCACACCACGTTCAGCCATCCAGGATTATCCTGGCTCAGTACATATAGCGAGAAGTACTGCGGTACTCTTATGAAGCTTGTCCCTTGTAGGAACGTTATTGTTAATTCAATAGCCGTACTATTAACACTTGTTATTTCTATTTGCGGCCAGTAACCGCCATAGACAGACGTTGTTACTGGTCCTCCTGGTGGTGGTGATGGGCATATTGTTTCCCAGCCATTACCGGGAGAAATAAAACCGTACATCGCTTCACAACCCCAAGCCCCAATGCCCAGGTCTTTCGTTATATACGCATTGGTGCCTGTCAGTGGGCCAACAACGTAGTTAGGATCCACGCTCAGTAGGTAATACCCATTACCGAGTCTTACAATGACGCCGCTATATTGTTTTTGTCCCTGGGCTGTCGTTACCACAGCATCTACCCAATGCCAGAGGTAATTAGCCACTGGATTTGTTAGGGTCGCTTGGTCACCGGCATCTATCTGTACCGGGTCTAATAAAACTGGACCAACGTTTGTCAATAGCAGTTCTGGTTCTGAGGAGTTGGTCATATAAAGCTGCGTGGTTTTATTAATCCAGGTAAAACCCTCAGGCGTTATTGCGCCAATTATGGTGATGGAACCCTTCGTACTAAGCAACTCATTACCCTGAATTATCAAGCCACTGTACGTGGCTGACTCCACACCAACCTCTTTGACGTGATTCGCAGTTACACTACCTAGTGTCGTTACCATAGATAGTGCGGTTACACTAATAAGCATGCCGATAACCATTGCAATTAGCACAAGGACTCCAGCCACTATAGTCGATAGTGAACCTGCATTGGTCTTCATCAGTAATTCTAACCCCAAAATAATTAATAAGGCACTACCATGGCACTAGATGGATTAATTCAACCCAAAATTAGTGTTGCTGCCTATTCGTAAGGAGGTATATTGTGCGGATTAATAATGAAGCATTAATGCATAATAGATAGACTGCTCGTGTCCTCGCTAAAGCTTTCACTGAGCCGTACCTCCCTGTGTTTGCTGGGTTAATAGTCGCTTGAGTATTGGGCTTGTTATTGAGTAGGTCACCTTATCCTCCAATTCCCTAGGCACTAAATAACCTGGTGACTTAACGACCCTTCCATCCACAGCTATGTGCCCGTGAACTATTAATTGCCTGGCCTCATAAATTGTCTTAGCAAGGCCTCTCCTATAGACTATGGTCTGCAGTCTCCTGTCCAGTATTGCCCTTACGTCTAGTGACAGCACGGCATCCAGCGGTATGTCCTGCTCCGGCAGGAACCCCGCCTTAAAGAGCCTTGCCTTAAATGCCGCCTCGAGTACGGCCCTTTGTTCCGGAGGCATCGAGAGAAGCGACCTGGCTCTATGCTTTATTTCCCTAAGCATTGCCTTGGCAATCCATAGCTCCCTCTTGTTCCTCAACCCATATTCACCAATTAGCCTAAGCTCCTCCTCAAGCAACTGCCTATTCCATAGCCTCCTGGGCTTACCACCAAGGTACTTCTTTCTAGATTTCTTCGGATCTCCCATCCAGGTTGTAGAGGTATGTAACCCTTTTTAAATTTGTACCTTGCAGTTAATGGGTTGTAATGCAGGCAATACTTGTGAGAGGATTAAGGAGGAGCTTTGGAGATAAGGAGGTGCTAAGGGGCATCGATTTGGAGATTGATTACGGCAAGATAGCCGCACTACTCGGTCCAAATGGTGCAGGAAAGACGACACTGATTAGGATATTAACTACGGAGCTCATGCCACATGGTGGTGAAGCCTACGTTGCGGGTTATGACGTAGTTAGGCAGACAGGTGAGGTTAGGCGTAGAATAGCAGTGGTACCTCAGGATGCGAGGCCTATAACCTACATGACGCCCTATGAGTTCGTATACTCATACCTACTCCTGAGAGGTTTGCCTAGGATTGATGCTAGGAGGGCTGTTAGAGACTCGCTGGAGGAGCTAGGTCTTTGGGATGTTAGGAAAACGCCCATTTACCAACTATCGGGTGGCATGACGAGGAGGGTCTTGGTTGCGTCCGTCCTAGCCTCAAATGCCGAGGTCATATTTCTAGATGAGCCAACAGTCGGTCTCGACGCGGTCTCCAGGCGGGTTGTGTGGAATTCACTTAGGCGCTATAGTAGTAGTGGGGCCACAATATTCCTAACCACGCACTACATAGATGAGGCTGAGTTGATATCTGACGTGGTCTTCCTAATCGATAATGGCCTAATAGTGGCTAGGGGAAGTCCTAGAGAGCTCGTTGAGAGCTTACCTGGTAAGTACGTTGTTGAGTACCCAGCAACAATCAATAGTGACTCATGCATTAAGGTTGGTGATTTATGCCTTGCCTTCGTCGAATCACTCAATGAGATTCATGAAGGAGCCCTTAGGGTTTCACCAAAATCCCTTGAGCATTATGTGCTTATTACAATAAAGTCTTGGGGCGAGAATTATGAGGAGGGTTAAGGGTGGATTAGGGCATCAGCTGAGGGCTATCTTGGTCTTGGCATGGCTAAATGGCTTACTACCTATTATAAGGTCTCCACTCTGGACTATATCAACACTTACAATGCCCATTTCCCTACTCGTCCTGTTAACCATACTTTATAAAAACGTCGGTCTGGTGATGGGGATAGTGGGTGGATTAATATGGTCCATGCTCTCAAGTGGTACTGCATTAATTGGTGATGCAGCCTACTATAGGTTAGAGCTCAAATTTCAACAAATGATAGTGGCCACTCCAACAAATCCCCTGGCTTACACAGTAGGCCTGGCATTGAGCGAGGTTGTATTTACATTACCAGGTATTGTTCTATTTGCTGTACTATTTACGGTTATCACACCTGTTGATCAATGGGAAGCCCTTAGAGTCACATTATCCCTGGTGCTCCTATGGTATTCCGTGTCTGCGCTCGCCTTTTACTCATCAACGTTATTTACCTACATAAGGTATATCTGGGCCGTCGCGAGTCTATTAACGCTGGTTTTGGGAATCCTACCACCTGTTTACTATCCAGCCATTTATTTAGGTCGTATGTGGTGGTTGGCGTATCTTGTGCCAACCTCGTCAAGTGCCTTAATAATACAGGACGCGGTTGGTGTGGTGCATTACTCACCGCTGCAGGTGAACCTGGCCTACTTGTCTGAGGTTACCTGGTGCTTGTTAGGCACAGTTTTAGTAATGAGAGTCGCTAGGTGGAGGAGTTCATGAGTGTTGCTTGAAAGGATTATAAACTTCCCAATCTATAACTTTATCATTATGAGTAAGAGGAACTATGTGATTGCTAGGTATGAGAAGGAGGGCTACGTCTTCGAGATACTGGTTGACCCAGATGCCGCACTGGAGATGAGGCTTGGTAAACCCATTGGTATTGATAAGGTGTTGATAACAGACACGATATATAAGGACGCGAGGAAGGGCCTCAGGGCCAGTGAGGAATCATTGATGAGGGTTTTTAAGACAACTGATCCCAGGAAGGTTGCGGAGTTCATAGTTAAGAATGGCGAGTTACCATTAACAGCTGATCAGAGGAGAAGGCTCATTGAGCAGAAGAGGAAGCAGATAATTGATTGGATAAGTAGGAACTGCATTGACACCAGGACAAAGACTCCAGTGCCACCCCAGAGGGTTGAGGCTGCAATGCAGCAGGTGGATGTGGCAATAGACCCGTTCAAACCCGTTGAGGAGCAGGTTAATGCGATTATAAAGGCTTTACAGAGGGTTTTGCCCCTAAAGGTTGCCGTTAGCGTGCTCGAGATTAGGGCGCCCGCTGAGCATGCCCATAAGGTTAGGAGCAACCTAGCCAGGATGGGTAGGGTGGTTAGGGAGAGATTTGAGGGTGATGGGTCGCTGGTGATGCAGTTAGAGGTTCCTGCTGGGCTTCAGGATACCGTTATTGCTAAGGTGAATGAGTTAACGCACGGTTCTGGCGATGTTAAGATAATCTCGACTTCGTAATACCATCGGGATTAAAAGTTAAATCTAGGAGTCAAACTGTACTCGTGATGCCCCTTTACGTGAGTGATAGGCAGATAGTACTTCCGGGAGATGCAATAGCTACTAGGGATTACAACGTAGGTGGTAGTATTTATTGGGATGGTGATGTTGCGTACTCAGCCGTAGTCGGGCTAATAAACGTCAAGGGTGAAAGGGATGTTGAGGTCATACCGTTAAGCGGGATTTACAAGCCCAGGATTGGTGATGTTGTGATTGGGTACATCATTGATATAGGACTGACGGGTTGGATCGTGGATATAAACTCCCCGTACCAAGCATACCTACCCGTTCAAGAGGCTACGCTTAAGCCCATAGACCTAACGTCGGTCGACCTAAAGAGCCTTTTGAATATTGGTGATGTGGTTTTGGCGAGGATAATAGACTTCAACCTCACGAAGGATACGCCAGTCACGCTAACACTCAAGGAGGCTAGGCTCGGTAGGATTGAGGGCGGCACCTTGGTTGAGATAGACGCCAGCAAGGTAGCTAGGGTTATTGGTAGGAGGGGTTCCATGGTTGGCATTTTCAGTGAGGAGTTGAATTGCGATGTGACGGTGGGGCAGAATGGGAGGATATGGGTTAGGTGTAGGGATCCCGCTGACGAGTCCTTCACGGCAAGGATGATAAAGTTCATAGAGGCAGAGAGCCATACCAGTGGGTTGACGGATAGGGTTAGGTCAATAGTGTCTCAGTACAGGGCTAATAAGAAGATTTCAGTGCCTTCTATCAGTCCTCATTGATCACCCATTTTTTCTTAACTTTGGCAAGTTCTTCATCCCTAATGCGCCTCCTTGCTTCACCCTCCATGAATAACTTCCTCTCATAATCATTACTAGGCACGTACTCAGGAACAGGCGCTGGTTTACCCGTATTGTCGACATGGACGTACGTGTAGTATGCCGTACACACATGTCTAGCCTGCCCATAGGCGCCCTCGGCAATGACGTCCAGCAGGATCTCCATTGAGGATTTACCAACATATGATATTCCAGCCCTGACCGTGACTATATCCCCAACCCTTATTGGTGCATAGAATGCGGTTTCATCGACTGAACCGGTCACAGTTACGCCACCTGAGTATCTCGCGGCTAACAATCCAGCTATTTCATCAAGCCATGCCAATAATCTACCTGCAGATACAAGGTTTCCCACGAAGGCATCTGAAGGTGTTGCCCAACGGCTTGATTCAGCACGCCACCTAAGGCCGATTGTGGGGTCTGTAACGTCAAACCTCCTCGTCTTCCTATCCTCGATCTTCCTTTTCCTATCCTCATACCTAGCCTTAGCCTCCTCGAATATCTCCTTCTCATTGGTGTCGGGTTCGAGCCTATTATTAATGGGTCTTGGAACGCCATACTCGTCAACAGCCACGTAGGATGCCGTCGTTATGGTAACCAATGCCTGTTTACCACCTGGAGATTCCTTCCAAGCCTCTATCCTAACCTCCATCGATGAAGTCCCTACATACTCAACCCTAGCCTTAAGTGTTACGAACTCACCAAGTCTGACCGGCCTTATGAAGAAGTGCCTATCGAGGAATGCCAATACTGCAGGCCCCCTTGAGAAGCGTGTAGCCGCCACCGTGCCTATGTTCGCCATCCACTCAAGCATCCTACCACCGAACAAGTTACCTAGTGGGTTAATATCGAAGGGTTCTACCGCTTCCACTAACATTACCTCGGTATCCTTAATCTTAACCATATACGGATGATTTAATGACTTAGCTTTAAAGGTGATGCTATGGTGGGTAATGGATAAAATATCACTTTATAGTATTGATGCGTGGCAAGGGCACTCTTTATCGGTAGGTTCCAGCCACTGCATAGGGGTCATGAGGAGGTCATTAAGTGGTTGTTGGGTAGACATGAGGAGGTTGTGGTGGCCATTGGTTCAGCTAATGAATCATTCACACCGAGGAACCCATTCACCGTTGGTGAGAGGATTGAGATGCTTTACTCAATGCTTAAGGAACTAAATTTACTGAATAAAGTCGTGTACTGTGCCGTACCCGACACCAAGGGAGACTCTGCCCTATGGTATGCCTATGTACGTGAACAATGTCCCTCATTCGATGTGGCTTATACGAACGATGAATTTACGAGGCTTTGCCTGGAGTTTGGTGGGGTTAAGGTACTAAATACACCACTTTTCAACAAGGAGGTTTATAGCGGTACCAGGATTAGGGAGTTGATGGCCAGTGGCGATAAATCGTGGCAAAGCCTAGTCGCCACTGGCGTATTACCTGTATTGAGCAGGATAAATGCTGAAGAGAGAATTAGGTCAATACTAGGAATCAGAAAATAAATTTATAGGGGTTAACTAATCGCCATACGTGGGCGAGGAATTCTTTGAGGAAGGTGGTGAGGAAGCACCAGCCAATGTTCCCGCACAAACTGAGGAAGGCGAGGCAGGCGGCGAAGTTACCGGCAGGAAGATGTATATGTGCCTCAAGTGCGGTAGGGTATTTTCACTTGAGGACATGATAACACCAGGCGTCCATTGCCCATACTGCGGATACAGGATAATAATTAAGATAAGGTCCTTCCAAACAAAGAGAATCGCGCATATTGAATGATGCCCTCTAAAGGAAATCGAGATATCATTTAATTAACCGTAAGCGGTGAAGCAATTTTGGTTAGGATGTACCTAATAATTTCAATACTAAGTCGTTTTATCAGTATTGATTTTAACTGCGTGGCATTCGCTATAAACCAAATCTTTCCTTCACGGCATCTATTACGTACAATGCCTCCTCGTAATACCGTCCAGGCGTTGTTGATGATTCCTTATCCATGTACTCACTATATTTATTCAGCATTTCTGGATTCGTGAGTTGAATAATAGCTAGGAACCAGGTTTTGACGGTATTCCAAACATTGTAGCCACCACCGCCTGTCAGTACAAGCTTTCCATTTGAGTATTTATGAGCCACCTCATGTGCCGTATTAAGCACCTTAATGTATGATGCAGTGGTTAAGTTAAGTATCCCTAACTCATCATCTGCATGGGCATCCACACCGAATTGAAGAACTAGGAATTCAGGTGAGTATCTCTCAAGCATGGGCTTTATGATCTCATCAATAATTATTGAGTATATATCATCTCCCGTGCGTGGAGGTAATGGTATGTTCACCTTAAGCCCTTTGCCCTGCCCAACCCCATCCTCATCAATCCAACCAGTCCCTGGGTAAAAGCGTCCATCATAACCATGGGTAGATATGAGCAGGACATCCTCATTGCTGAAAACCTCCTGGGTGCCATCGGCGTGGTGAACATCAACGTCGAGAATCGCCACACGCCTAACCCCATGACTCCTGAGCCATTTGACTGCAATGGCTATATCGTTGTATACACAGAAGCCCGCAGCCTCGTTGGGCTTTGCATGGTGAAAACCGCCACCTGGATTAAAGCCATGTACGTACTTACCCTCATTGACAAGCTTAGTAACTAATAATGTACCACCAACCCTAATCGCTGCAGCCTCATGAACACCCTTAAAGGCTGGTGTATCGCCGTAGTCCAGGTACCCTAAACCTGCCTCGCTAGCTTTCTTTACATACTCTATATAATCCCTTGTGTGAACGAGCATTAATTCCTCATCTGATGCAGGTTCGGGTTCTACAATGTCTACGTAAGTGTTCAGTAAATCATGTTCCTTAATAAGTTCAACCAGTCTCTGTTCCCTATACGGCTTAAAGGGATGCCATGCGCCGAAATTGTAGTTCAGGTATTTATCCGAATATGAGAGCACAATTCTCTCCATAATTAGATCATATATCAATATAGAGTAATAATTAAATGTTTCTCTGAGTGGTTTTATTATTGAAGATGAACTTCTAAAATCTCTACGTTGAAATAATGCTCAATCAAATTATTATCTATCAGGGAGTTTAGGAGGAATTGGTTTTTCTCGTTAGCCCTAATTATCAATTTATTACCATCAACACCAATGAGAAAACCGTGAAGTCTAAATATATTGGTTATGTTATTAATGTCACCATCAACCCTAATAACCAACTCAAGGGGTTTAATCTCCTCATGCTTCACGTTATAATCCCTAATTAATTGAATAATCCTCTGGGTAATTTCATACAGCCCTGACTCCCGGGGTATTGTCATCACTATTGTTGGGTAACCTTCATGAGCAAAATGGCCTAGGAAATCAGTTGGGCTAAGTTCGGCAGTTTCATAACCATCAATACTTATAGGCCTTGGTGTCATTATGGACCATTCAGAGGATGCCGTTAGCATTATTATCAATTCAGGCTTTACTTCATTTATTAAGCCATGGAGCTTTAACGAATACTTGCTCTTGAGGGTCAATGCATCGTACCTAATGGGAATTCCATCATCATCGAGGAGGTAGAATGATTCCTTGCCACGGATCACATCCCATGAAGAAAAGGGCCATGGGTTCGCGAAGGGTATTACCTTGATGGTCCACTTGGATAATTGGGATGCACTGAATGTTGGTATTGTGTGGACATTATTCACGCATTTACTCAATACCATATAAATTAGGGCATTGCTTATCCTATAATCAAGTACTGAAAAGCCCGTAATTACAATAGCCCTTTTGGCACCAGTGCCCATTGTTAGTATGGGTAAATCCTTATCACTAAGTAAACCGCACTTTAATGAGTTCATTAGCGAAAATACATACTTTGGCGTCACTATGTCCGTGAGTAATGCCTTAAATGGCTCAGCTGTAAATGGCACACCTATATCGAGAATTAGGCATTTATATTGTGTACCTTCATGAAACGATGAACAGCATCCCTAAGTTTTGCAGCCACTTCCTTGGTGGTCTCGGCAACGGCATTTGGATCTATATCCTTGAAGGTTATGGTTGATGGTTTCGGCACGATGTGTATGTGCATGTGCTCCTCAATACCTGCTCCAGCCACCCTGCCTATGTTTATCCCAATATCGAGATCCTCATAATCAATGCCCAGGACCTCGGTTATCGCCCTTGTTATCATGGTTAGCAATACTGTGCATTCCCTCAATTCTTCACTATCTAAGTCTGTTATTGAGGGGACGTGTCTGTTGGGCACTACCATGACGTGTCCAATGTTGTATGGGTACTTATTCATGACTATGAAACAACGCTTACCCCTGTAAACTACCAATTCATCATCGACATGTAGGTAGGCACATAATGCACATCCGCTTTCCTTATTATTTGTGGACTTTATGTAAGACCACCTCCACGGTGTGAATACCACCTCCATAGCTTACTAACACGCGCTCTGCAAAAATAAAACCTTACCCGTCCCTCAATACGAGGTATGTATTTTATTTTAGAGGCGTTGGTAGATTTGATGGTTAGGGTAATACACGTTAGGAAGTTCATACCACTGACGGTAAACGTCGGTCAATTAACCAGGGGCGTGGAACTTGAGGTTGCCTTGAATAGGCTTGATGATGCGTTGAGCAAGGCGTTGAATGAGCTAGGCATTGCTACTGGTGATCGTAAAATTATGCAGATCGGTATTAACGTAAGCAATGTTAACCTGGGTAATGTGGGTGGTCTTTTAATAATAGCCTACGCCTTGGTTGATGAGCATGACGAGACTCGTGAAGGCAGTGGTTAAGGGATTCAAGGGGTTGGGTAATGGGTTATCCGTGGAATTCAAAGGCAACACCGTGATTGTTGGGCGCAGTGGTTCAGGTAAGACTAGCTTGATGGAGGCCTTGGCGTTGTTGATGCAGAGTAGGGGTGAGGAGTGGCTTGTCCTTGAGGGTAATTTATTGATAATTCATGAGCCAACTGACATTTCGTATGGGCTCGACCCAAGTGGGGTTATTACGGTAGGTGCTCATTACGAGGTTGATGATGATGGCGAGAGGCTTGGGCATAGCATCGGTTTTGAGTTAGGTAAGGGTTCGGTGATTGGTTATTACTATAGTTATAGACTTGGTGATTACTGGGTTAGGCAGGAGGTTCGCCTGAACGATGAGGTTGTGGCGGTTATTGAGAAGGTGGGTAATGAGGGTTTTATGAGGTATCCAGTGAATGTCAGGTTGTGCATTACCCCGACACACGTTATTCATGAGGATGCATTCATGACATGCGATGGTGATGCGTCGAAGAGAGCCTACGCATTAATGTTCATCCTTAGAAACATGCTTAAGGATAAGTTCTATTACCTAAGTGAGGGTAGGGTTTGTTGGTGGAAGAGGGATTACGAAACGACGGTTGATCTACCAACGAACTCCGTTGGTTCTGACGGGCAATACACAGTTCATCAACTCTCAATCATAAGTACAAGGCCTGAGTATGAGGACATCTATAACGAGGTCATGAACCTAATTAGGGAGCTGGGTATTGAGGGTGTTAAGGCTGGTTTCACAGCCCCCAAGATGGTTTCGGGTTATGTCAGGGTTGGTGATGTGTGGGTGCCGATGTACCATGCAGGTCTTAAACTAAAGTCTTTACTCCCTGTAATCGTTCAATTAATACTCACGCCGCCAGGTTCCGTATTGCTGATTGATGGGGTTGACATTGGATTAACGAGCGATGATCTTGATGACGTGGTTAGGATTATCGATAATGCAGCAAGGAGGATTGGTTACCAAGTGATAATGACCAGTAGGATTGCACCAAAGTATGCCGGTGTTGATGTTGTTAGGATTTAGTATAATTTTGGTTAACCAAGATGGGACGTGAGCGGTTGCATACGAAATAATCATACACATAGAGTCTGGATTATCGCGTTGTTTTTAACCAGTTGTTAATGGGTATGAAGGGCGATGTTATTGTTACTGTCCCCAGTAGGAACCAGTAGATGGGTAGTAATACAAAGGCCCTACCCATACTCATACTTTCATGCACGTAATCCCTGATTAGGTATAAAACCACGAGCTCCGATAGTAGTATCGCCAGTATTAATTGGTAGACAACATCCATGGTGAATGCCTTAACAATGATAGTCATGTAAGCCACGGTAGCGAAACCCACCGCGGAAACTATCAACAGGGCTGGGGGTAGTGCTATCAGGACATACATTACGAGGATCTTAAGTACGTAACCAGCCCGAACCCCCTGCCTAAGTATTAAAAGGAAATTCTGCGCGTAACCCTTATTCCACCTAATCCTCTGCCTTATGAAGCTAGCTATATTTAATGGGGCTAACTCGTACACGTAAGAATCGAGGAGCCCAATCCCATAACCCCTACGTGATAACTCCAGCGACAATAATGCATCCTCAGCCAAGCTCTCGGGTATTGAGGTAACAACATCCCTCCTTATGAACAAACCCTCACCTGACAGTGGCGTTATCTTTACGGTTGTCCTGAGGAATGGTACAATCGCATTATACCAAACCAGGGATTCCAGGTACATCAGGCTTCCAAGCACCGTATTCCTAAACCTATAGACCCTAGTACCCACCGCGGCGTAGTTCTTCTCCATCATCAGCAACACCGCATTGAGCACCTGGTCCCTTGGGAATACGTCGTCGGCATCGTAAATACCCACTATAGAGCCACTAACGTGCTTCATGGCATTATTTATTGCAATGGCCTTGAGCCTACGACCTGCATTCTCGTTGATTATCACCTTGATATTTAACGAATTTAGGAACGTTTCCACAGCCTTTAATGTTTCATTTAATGTGTGCGCGTCATCCCTATCAACGACCACCAAGACTTCCATGAGATTCCGTGGATAATTCTGCGATGAAAGGCTGTCTAGGGTTTTCTCGATACTCTGCCTCTTTTCTCTATAGGCTGGGATTATTATTGAAACCTTGGGTAGCTGATTAATCTGTTGATTTACTGATGATGGTCTTTCATAAGCATGGGCCCTCCTTGATATTGAGTATTGCGTTATCCATAACACCGTACCTATTAAAACTAATGCCTCTAGCAAGGTAATTGTACTAGCTAACATACTATGGGCGTTTATATTTAAGTTTATTAAGTGTTTTTATTACGGTAGACCACCCACGGAAAACCATTGATTGTAACAGGTAATATTTGCAACCGTACAAAATGAGCATTTTAAATAACCTGGAACATAAATTAATGAGTATGGATTTGAGCATTAGGATTATTCAGGATGGTGATGAGTACCAAGTGATCATTGAGGGCGAGGGGTCAACAAGAATATCGAGAGCACGAAACATAGATGAAATAATTAACATATTGAGTAATGAGATAAAGGATGCATTAACCACCAGGAATAGCACAGAAACGCTGGAACCGAGCAATTGCACATTGAGGGGTTGGTACATAAGACTACCGGTTACGAGGCTCCTTGACATATTGGCATACCTCGTTAAGAATAATTATGAGGATCCAATGAAGGGGTTGATGGATTACCTAGACTCCCACGGACTCAGTAGATCAAATTATAGGGTCATTGTACCAACACTGTCAGCCCTGGGTCTTTGGAGACAGGGCAGTTTGACGGAAGAGGCTAGGGAGTTAGGTAAGGCAATCATCGAGGGTGGTCCCGAATTACCCAGCTTATTATATAAAATTGCCATTAAGAACTGCGCACTGAGGGAGGCAATCGAGAGGCTGGCGGACGGTGTTCCTACAGATGAAGCCATTAGAGTGCTCGGATTAACTAGGAGGGATGAGATTAACTACACAAGCAACTTATTAGAGATCATAATGGGTAGTGATGAGTTTAAGTGCCTTCGTTATGTAAGGGGCATCAAAAATTACCTAAGAAGTGGCAATTGTCTTAATGACATGGAGCCAGTTAAGGGTTGTGCTATGGACCTGGTCGTTACTATATTCAATTACTTATTAAATAGCAAAGGCTTCCATATGGTCGGGCTTCTAAACGATGTTGACGTTACCGTAAACCTAAGCTCAATGAGCACGCAGATTGTTGGCGATTATGCATTAATAATGCAGGGCAATAAACCCGTGGGCGCCTTAGTCGGTGATTTCATAATCACAGGTAATAATTATGCGCCTAAGGCCAGGGAGACTGTGGATAAGCTCGAGCCAGTGAGCACGAAGCTCATGAGAAGTAATAACCTCGTATTCAGCATCATTGCGGTACCAATGGTAATAAAGGGTGAATGCTCGAGATTGAAAGTCTATGTAATGGTTGGTAACAAAATGGGCGATTGGATCGCGAGAGTTTTTGATCTACCTTAATGCAATGAACGACATTATCAACCACAATTTAACAATCACGTGATCGAGAAGACTAGACAGAACCAGGCCCGGCCTTAGCAATTAATTATGAATAATAATGATTCTCGATAATTTCGCAATCCCACAATTTTGCCTATCTGCGAATTGTTTTTATACAATATCATAATCATATTAATCCCTAGTCCTGTCTAACTGCCTCACCTGGTACTTCAAAAGTTATGCTTTCGTAATTACCTACCTTCAATCCCTTCTTAACAATAAGCCTAAGTATATTGCCTGAGCCTAATACATAGCCCTCCCCTGCAAAATCATAATCGAGTACCTTAAAATTCGATGGGAATATCCAATTAATTTCATAATCATACTCGGCAACCTCTTCCTCATAGAAATCCTCATACTTGTTGATGCCTGGCTTAAGGGTTCCTTTGAATCGTATGTAAAACTCGAGGTAAGGTCTATCGAGGGATCCCCTGAAGCCAAGGGTTACATCAAGGACTCTAGCCCCAACCCTCTCGCCATTTATTTTAATAACCTCCTCATCCAGGAAGGTCTGCATATTCTCCATAACCACCCTCAACTCCTTTAGTAATGCCTCCCTATCCTTAATTAATCTCCTGTAATAACCACCCTCATCAAGATACTCAAAAATAGTAACTTGGTTCACGGTACCATCAATACCCATAACAAAGAAACCCTCTGCGTGAATAGGTAAGGGCTCCCTCACTACAATAACAAACCCTAGACTTAATTTATTATTATCGCATTCGTGCTTAACTCGAGCTTATTAAAAAGGGAGGATATGATTATTAAGGTTGGGGTTAGGGAGTTATGTCTCCTTTGCGTAGATGTTCACAAGAGGTCTAAATCCCATTTTATTATAGAAGTTTATGGCTATTTGGTTTTGGGTTGGGAATTCGGCCGTTATTAACTGAGCGCCCCTCTCACGAAGTATCGCTATTGCCTTATCAAGTATTTGCCTACCCAAGCCCTTACGTCTATATTCCGGCATTACGTAGAAATCAACTATGGCCCCCTCGATTGTTGGCGAGTAAAACAATCGCTCCCTAATGTCTGCCTTAAGGATACCAACGATTTTTCCAGCATCTTCGGCTACAAGGACTAGGTGATTCTTATTGTCACGAATGGCTGATATTAAATATTCCCTTGCACGCTCTGCGCAATCATTCCTAGCGCTGAATAGGGGGTCGAACTCGCTGTTTAGTCGTTTTAACCTGACCACGAGATCAACGAGGCCCTCCACATCATTCTCTCGGGCTTCCCTAATCGTAACCATACAAACAAACACCTCTGGCTAATCCTTAAAATACTTTTACCCCCAGGTTTTATAGAGGGCAATGGGTAAGCAACCACCAGTACCATTGTTGGTTAATGGTAGGAGGAGTGATGGTAGGTTACCCAATGAGCATAGGCCGGTTAGGATGGAGGTTGGTGTGATAAAGAATGCCGAGGGTAGCGCATTGGTTGCCTATGGAAACACTGTGATACTTGCCGCGGTCTATGGACCCAGGGAGGTTCCACAGAAACACCTTGAATTACCTGATAAGGCGATACTAAGGGTTAGGTATCACATGGCCCCATTCAGTACATCTGAGGGTAGGAAAAGCCCAACACCATCGAGGAGGGAGATAGAGATATCGAAGGTTATTAGGACGGCATTGGAGCCTGCAATACTCCTCGAGAGATTTCCAAGGACTACTATCGATGTTTACATAGAGGTTCTACAGGCAGACGGTAGCACCAGGGTGACTGGGATATCCGCCGCATCGCTTGCCCTGGCTGACGCAGGTATACCCATGAGGGATCTATTGGTTGGTGTTTCAATAGGTAAGGTTCAGGGCACGATAGTCGTAGACCTAAACCAACTCGAGGATCAATATGGTGAGGGCGACATGCCCTTCGCAATAATGTACGGCCGCGGCCTAATAACCCTAATGCAAGCTGATGGTGAATGGTCACCTAGCGAGGTTACTCAAGCCATTGACTTGGCGTTTAAGGCTGCTGAGCAGATATATAAGCTTCAAAAGGAGACCCTTAAGGGCAAGTACGTGGAGGCCTCGACACTTTAATCCCTTAAATGAACACTACCAAGTAAAGGGACTAAGTTGGGTCTTTTAAGAAACAAAATAATTAAATAAAGACCCTTGGGTTACATGGATTTGATGCTGAGCGTAACACAGGAAAGAGGTGTTATTCCGAGGCTTAAGCAGGAGATTATGAAGAAGATGGTGGAGCAAGGTGTTAGGATTGATGGTAGGGGTTTGGGTAGTTATAGGGAGTTGGGCATTAATGTGAATGTGGTTAAAACGGCAGATGGAAGCTCCATAGTATCTCTCGGTAATACAAAAGTAATAGCTGGAGTTAAGGTCGAGGTGGGCAAGCCCTTTGAGGACACGCCTGATGAGGGTGCGTTGATTGTGAACCTCGAAATAGCACCAACCGCATCTCCAGACGTGGAGCCAGGACCTCCTGATGAAAACTCCATAGAGATAGCCAGGATAGTCGATAGGGCAATAAGGCATAGCGGCTTTTTGGATTTCAAGTCATTGTCAATAGTTACAGGCAAGCATGCCTGGTTCCTATGGGTTGACATTTACGTACTCAACCATGACGGGAACCTCGTGGATGCAGCCACAATCGCAGCTGTGGCGGCTTTAATGAGCACCACATTACCTAAGGTTGAGCTTGACCCTGCAGGCAATATATTAAGGATTGATAGGAGTAATAGAACACAACTTTCCCTCAATATCGATAAGATGCCATTAACTATAACTCACGTAAAGATGGGGAACATAATAATCATTGATCCTACACGTGAGGAGGAGAATTTATCCGACGGGATGTACGTAATTGGTGTGGCCGGTGGTAATGTGGTAGCTATACAAAAGGTTATTGGTGCGTTCACGAAGGATGAAATTAATTATATGATCAATGATTCCATTAACCAGTACCTTAAGCTTAAGGATTCGATTATAAATGCCATGAAGAATCCATCAACGGAACTGAGGCTCTAGGATCTGTAATCAGCGGTCTCATCATAATACTCAGCGCTGCAGTACCGTCTTCACCAACGCATCATTATTATTAAGGTTAATTAATAGGGTTTGCGCACTGTATCCAATGGCCAATGTCGGCGCTAGGTTTGAGGATTATGTCGCTGAGTTGTTAAGTAGACTTGGGTATAAGGTTCTTGGTAGGCGCGTTAAGGTTGTTGTAAATGATGTGGAAGTCGGCGAGGTCGACATCGTTGCTGAGGACGGTTCTGGCGTTAAGTACGCTGTTGAGGTTAAATCAGGAAAAGTAGACGTTAGCGCTGTGAGGCAGGCCTACGTTAATGCAAAGGTCCTTAACGCAAAACCCCTAATCGTATCTAGGGGCTTTAGTAATGATTCTAGTAAGGCATTGGCAGACGAGCTGGGGGTCTCTGTGATAAACCTTGAGGAGGCCGTGGTGTTGACTGTGGATGAATTAAGGACTGTCGTGGAGAACGTGATTTATGAGGCAATTGGTGATTTGATAAACACAATGTTTACCCTGGCAACAAAGTCATGTGATCAAAGGGTTAGGGCGATCATGGGTGCGATACTCGAGTGCGGTGATTGGAATTGCGTGTGTGCAAAGCTGAATGTTGGTGGTGATGATTGTGGTGCCCTAATAGGTGACGTTAAGAGGGAGTTAGGCCTTGGTAACTTATCATTAAGTAAGTTAAAGACAGCCATCAGGCTTTATAATCTGGTGGCGTTATTGATGAACTCCTGCAATAGGGAGGGGGTTAGAAACTAGAAAATACTTAATTAAGTCCCCCATAATCATTTAGGTTAATGAAGATCGATGACTTACTAAGGGCTTATAAACCCGTATGGGCCATCGACCACGCAAAATCTCTACTTGAGTGGGATTTAGAGGTTAACATGCCTACGGAGGGCGCCTCCGCACGTGGTGAGGCGTTGGCGCATTTAACGTTAATACGCAGGGAGTATCTACTCAGGCTTAAAGATTTGGTTGAGAAGTTCGAAGGTTCAGGGGATCTCAATGATGTTGAGAAGGGAGTCATAAGGGTTCTAAAGAGAGAGTTGAAGTACTACACGTCGATACCCCCGGAGATACTTGAGGAGTTGGATAGGACTACGACGAAGGCCGCGGTTGTCTGGAGAGAGGCTAGGAGGGAGTCGAATTTCGAGAAGTTTAAGCCGTACC
>Ga0209739_100086_pt1 | contig 42233 bp, 45 predicted proteins | sample JossMetagenome_2_FD_184729 | JGI IMG/M metagenome (GOLD analysis project Ga0209739, IMG submission 184729) | Hot spring sediment microbial communities from Joseph's Coat, Yellowstone National Park, USA - JC3_ASED (SPAdes) (version 3) | ecosystem: Environmental > Aquatic > Thermal springs > Hot...
ACAATGAAATCGCAATATTTTAGTAAAGCTCTTTGAAATTTTTCTTGAAGTCTATTGCGGGCTAGACCGCTACCATGTATAGTTATTATACATGGTCTTTTGGTAATTTTGGAAACTAGTAAAGCCTGGACGCCGCCCCACTCAAATGTATGTCCATGAATAACTTCAATTTTTTCTTTCTTTATAATTCTTGGACCTTTCAGAATAGACCATAAGGAGTATATGAAAAGACTCCAAATTTCAAGAACAAAATGTGAAAGGCGAGCCGGAACTATCCCATAAGAACGATAAATCTTGTAGTTGCTATTTATTTCTTCATATCTTTTTAACCCCCATCTTCCCGCACTGATAATTACAATTTTGTGACCCCTCTTTACTAAAGAATTAGCCAGACGTTCAATATATCTTGGAACACCATATTTATCCCAGGGAAGATACCCATGAACAAAAAAAGCAATCCTCAAGTTACATCCCCTAACTGAGATCCTTAGAGGAATTAAACATTCTCTTTTTTAAATATGCATAGTAGAGTACAATAATAACCCCGATGAGTAAAATATGATAAGGCGAAGTTATTACAGTAGACCAAGGTATATCCCACTCATTCCACCGAATTTGACTTTGAGTTATTATCTTGTATGTTCCCCGAATATTAAACGCAGATATTAAAGAGAAACTATTATCCATTGCATTAACCTTATAATGAATGTTACCACTTGCATTCATAGGAAAACCTGGATTATAAATATTATAAGGCCAGCTAATAAAAGCTTTCTCAAAGAAGGCAGATCCATTAACCTCAATTTGAGGATTATTCATGTAAATTTCAAGGTCGCCGTTTAGAGAAAATAAATTAAGATAAATCTTACCTCCAGTAACAGTTACATTAAAAGTCTTAGCATCTCTTAGGATAGTGAAATTAATTTGCGAGCTATTATTTAAGGAAAAAACAATCGTACAACCTTCTGGAAAAACTATCTTCGAATACATCCCAAGCCCTGGAGGAAGGAGAATTATTTTTTTACTCAGAAAAGTCACGTTAACATCTCCTAATGCATGAAAATCCAATATTTGGATCCTGTTAATTGTTTTTTCAACATTTGAAACGCCATTAATCAAAATTGATTGGGCTTCAGTTAGATTTAAACTAGCAAAAGTTTTATTATAGTTTATAAGATACAATGGTGAATCAGTAAAACCTATATAATCTATATATAGTTTCGCTCTCCCACCTTTTTCAGCTGTAGAATAGCCAGTCCAATAAATAGCAGAGATAGGAGCCTTTATTGGCATCGGAGCATCTTTGCTCTCAGGAATAGCCTTAGTAAGATCAAACACATAAGTTTTCCACATATGGCCTGGAGCTGTGGTATCAGCATCCCAACCCCTTACAACATATGTATATTTCCCAGCTACAATACGTAGATAACCAAGATTGAAATCAGAAGCCTTGATCATTTCTCTTACTACAAGAAATGGAGTTTGTGAAACGTTTATCATTGGAGTTTTTAAAAAGAAATATTCCCAGACATTTTTTTCATAAGCTTCAAAGCTTACAGTTAAAATGTCACCGGTGCCTTCTATAGTAATAAAGCCCTTTTTAGGATTGCTAACTATCATAGACCAGCCTGTTTGAAAACTATCCTTTACCCAACTTGCTTTTAGACCCTTATTAGCTCTCTTAGAATCAATAGCTGGTATATAAAAAGATATAGGCCTAATGACAATGTCACCTTCAAGAATCGATGATCCAAATAGAATCGCCCTACCCCAAACTTTTGATGATTGATAATTCATTGGTTGCAAGTTTAATACCTTTATAAGTATTCCTAAGTTTGTGAAAATATTACTTCCCGTCTCATTTTCAATATTATTACAGAGCACTTGCAGATACGGATAAAGCATTACGTAAATTATTTCTCGACTGTTAACAATTTTTCTAAAAGCATAAGAAGAAAATGGTTGTCCATTTCGTGTATAGAAAGCCAACGTTTCAGTATTTTTATCAGTAGAATTAAATACAGGGACTTCTATTGGTGATAATGATACCTCTATATTTGATCCTTTAATACCATTTGCGATTTGCTTTATGTTAGGATTAAAATTTATATTTAGAAGATGCGCAAAATTATCAAGAGAGCCATCAATATTAAAAATAACAATCCTTTTCACTTTTACACGTTCAAGATCTTTTAACAAGTTATCAACCAAATTACTTGGTAAAATTAATGTTGAAGCCTCTTCAGGTATGTCAAAATCATATCTGACCGTATAATTTAACCCAGCCATCGCTATAGCAGTCAATAAGAGAGTTTGCTGACAATTATTTGACAGGGACTTGACTGCTACTATATCAGAATTGTCGGAGGGAGGATTAAAGGAGGGCAGGGCGACAAAGGTGACATTGTTTGACTTATAAAGAATTAGCAGATTCTTCAACGCATAATTTAGGAAGTAACTATCCTTATAAGAATTAAGTTTTTGTTCATCAGAAGGCGCTAGCCAAAAATATTTAATTGGCGAATGCCCGAAAAGCTCATAAACGTTATTCTTCATTATATCGGCAAAAGTTTCCAAATAACTTGCACCAAAGATTGCAGGTTGATAGTATAAAACTGGATAACGACCACTAAAGCTGTTTATTTTATTAACAGAGTATCCCAACGCCAATACAGTAGCGTTAGGTGGGGTTACAGTATCTAAAAACTCTATTGCATCTAATTCGCTTTTAGTTACCTTTAAAGCTGAGAATGATGAACGCATTTCGATGCTATATAACGTTGAAGAAACTCCAGCGACAATAAGTATAATAAGCAAACAAGTAGTTATAAGCTTCCTTATTATTTCTCGTTGAGTTAATCTCGGATTAAAATTGATAGAAGAAATCTGCCTAAGAAGAGTTCCTAAAACTGGGCTAGCCAGAATAGCAACACCAACCCAAGTAAAATCTAGAATTCTTCCAGGATCCATTACTGATAATTCAAGAAGGTTCATGGTTCTAAAGTAACTCATAAGTCTTTCCAAGATAATAGAAATAAGTATAATACCAAGTGAGAATCTAAGAACTTTATTGTTGTTTTCCTCAAAAAGCTGATAAACGCCAAATATAGAAAGTAATAATGCAATTCCAAGTTTAATCGGATACAGATACCAAACAAAAAAAGAATAAAGTATTCCATATCGATAAATATCAAACTGAGGAAGAACACTAATCCAAATGATGATACTTAAACACAAGATATAAAAGGTGAATAACAAACCAAACAAAAACAACTTTTTCATTAAATACGATCTGGTACTGTTTAAAAATGAGAATTTTATCCCTGAATAATAAAGCAGAGGAATACCCATAATGATTCCTAAAAATGCTAGTTGAGTCAACGAAATTTCTCCTGTCCACATATACGAAAATAAGTACAATTTTTGAGGAGAAACAAAATCTATGGTCGAAATAATAATAAAACCAAGAATGTTCCCCAAAAATACTTCTTTAGCATGAGAAATGTCATCTTTATATAAGAGCATTAAATAAATGAGTAGAAGCAAGATAATATAAATTTCCACTTCATGGAAAAGAAAACCTTCTGCGAAGACTACACCCCACAATAAAGTCTTTGAGAAACCAGATATCTTTGAGTCATATATAAAATAAATTAAAATAAAAAATGTTGTGAAACCGAGTATTTTGGGAAATAAATAATAGGAAAAACCAACCGTAGCAAAAATATCATATGTTTTAGCAGACGCCAATGTGAGAGCGGAATTAATATCTTTCCCTTCAACAATTCTAAGATAATCTGTATAAATGCCGCCAAAGCCAGAGAAAAATGCATATACTAATGTGGCAACTAAGCGACTTTTCTCATCTAGGAATTTTGAAAGCATTAGATAAAAACTTAAAACAGGAAGAGGTATAAGGACAAATAAGGTCATGTAAGCATTAATAAAAGGTGCATGAGAACAATAAACATATAGACTCGGATACATATAGTAGAAGTAATAGCTGTGAATAAAATTAAAAAAGTTTCCATTTAAAACTTTTAAAATTTGACCATAATGGTACCATTGATCAATAGTGGGAATGAATTTATCGGGAAAATTTACAGAGTAAACGGATAAGAAAATAAATGCAATTATGCTCACTAAGGTTAAAGCTCTGAATATGGTCGGGAACTCTAGCCTTAATGCTTGAGCTCTATCTATCATCTCAAATGCAGGTTTTCTTAAAGAATAAATCATAGATAACATAAATAGCAGGTTGACTGCAAGAATTATGTAGAAAGCAATCTGTAGCGAATTACAACAAACTAATGCAAAAAATGCGATAATTGAAGAAATAAAAATACTTACTAATAATGATAATATGACGTTCTCAAATAGGCTAAGTTTTTTCTGTCGAACCAAAAGTCTCAATAATCCAAAGCCTGGGTAAAAACTAGTAAGGAGAAAAACTGCTATTAATCGAAACCAAACTTGAAGCGGTAACTCATTCCAAGGCAGAAAATACGTTACTGAAGAAGGTGGCATGACTAATATTACAACTAACACAGCTAGGATCCATAAGATGTAAATTGTATATTCACCAAACTTCATTAATAGAGTAAACGATGATAGGTTACCAAAGTTTAAGAATCCTTCTTGAAAACTATATAAAACAAATAGAGAAAATATCAATATAGATAATATTACTCCGAATAAATAATAATTTTCCAATTCTTTGAGCACCCAGAAAGTATAAAGACTAATTACCGTAGAGCACGCAAGTCCAAGCATCAATGTTAACGATTTGGCCCTCATATCTTTTCACCGGGCTGTTCCAGAAAACCCTAAATGTTTTCCTGATTGTTAAACTTTACCATTATTGAATGATTTCCAGGCATAACCTCCTTTACCCACGTGGTTCCTTGTTTATAAACTTCCATGCGAACCGGTATCTCCGTGGAAATTTGTCCTTTTACAAAATTTTCATTTAATATTACATCCATATTCGCTTTTTCCCATTGTTTTAACAGAAATCCTAGCTCACTAATTGTCATAAATATCTTATTTTCAAATTGAGAGAGATCTTTGAAAAGTGATTCTAATATTTCAACTGTAAACCATGATGGATAAAAATTATGTTGTTGCCATATTAATGGTATTCCTAATTCGTTAAAAACTTTTAAAGTTTCATCAAAAGTGCCATATTTTCCCAGAATTGTTGCGGAAATATAGATAAGATTATCTACTGAGGCTCTCTCCCCTAAAGGAGATGGATTCTTTCTAATTTTGAAGCCTTCTGGATAAATATAAAAATTCATATCTGCACTTAGGAATTGTATGCCAAGTTCAGAGCAAGCTTTTTCAGTTGAATCATCCCAAATATGTGCAGGAGGAGCAAAAGAAACTGGTTTGAATCCAAAAAATTCTTCAATAATTTTTATTGAGGTCTCAAGTTGTTTCTTCTGAAGTTCAAAAGGAATGGCTCTTTTATGTAAAGAGTTGTAAAATTCTCTAGCAATATTAACCTTCAAAATTTTATAGATCCTACGAGTTATTTGCGAAGGAGGTTTATAGCCTATAGTAATATGAGTTAATCCATGACAACCTATTTCGATTAATCCAATTTTCATGCCGTCTCTTAAGATTCTTAAAATTTCTTTAGCGTTACCATACTCTGACACGCTCCATGGCAAAATTCTTCCACTAGTAGTGATAAGAGCTGGCGTGACAAACACTGTCATTTTGGCCTTATATTTTTTTAATAGATTTAAAATCTTTTGATAGTCAACTGGTTCAAGAATTTTTAAATTTTGTGAGACATGCTCCCATGTGAGCGGTGGATCATCCATTCTTAAAACTATAGGCCATTTATTGAGCTTTAATCTTAAATAACCTTCAGGACTTTTTTTAAGAATGTTATCGAGCAACTTTAGAAAATAAACAGGTCTATTATACTCAAATGCCAAATCCTCACGTGGAATCGCTACACCTTTTTGTCCTATGAATATATTGAGGCCTGACTGAGAGGCTATGATATCCTTCCCAAGCAACATTAAGGGGATAAACTCAGAATCTTTACTGTAAGGTCTTATCGATATAAATTGATCCTTAGTGTCATATGTACATGTATAGCAACATCTATCCTTAACAATGGAAAGAGCTAAGGTCGTGTCTAATATGGCAACATCTTTCAAGCGAGCCGTTTTCTCTCTAAGAGGGTTTACATTAAAAATCTTCTGGCAAAGAGGATTTTCTTTAAGTGCAAAAGCTGTACGATAAAACGCTACAACAGGAATTTTATTATTAACTTCTAAAAGTCTTTCACATACCTCAGGGCATTCTTTCTTACCGGATATTGAAGACAATAAGAAGATAAGAATGTAATTGAATATCTCTGAAGTTATAAGAGGAGGCGATGTTGATGAGTTAATAAAATTTGAGACCTCTGCTGTGTCCACAGGAATCTTATAAATGATGTTATAGAACCATTTAAGATAACGCATCGATGTTTCGCTGAGTCTATCCCCTTGTCGATAGATTATCAATAATTTGTTTCTATAAGGCATGATCTGCCACTGAGATTTTGTATTTTTTCATTTAAAAGGATTGGTCATATAAGAGACAACCCTTCGGATAAGTCTGAAAGGTTGGGAATACCACGAGGCTATTACGCCTGAAACCAAGAGACCGCCGAATCCTTTTTTAAACAAAGAAGGACCACTATGAGGATTTGTAGCATCATAACCTCCTAGAAAATATCTTTTATAACCATTTTCTTTAAACCAACGGATAGCATACCAATGAAGAAGCAAGGGAAACCCTTTTTTCCTACCTTTTTCGGTAGAAGCACCAGCGCTCCATAAAGCTGTAGGGATATCTAGGAATTCACCAGAAACAAAATATATATTGCTGGCTCCAGGATTTCCGGTCTCATCATATATTGTGAATAATTTAATCAGCCCATAGGGTTTAAGCTTATTGAAGGTTTTATAGAGCTTTTCAAGAGTTAGTGGATCTTTATAAAATAACCTTCTAGGCAAGCTGAAGCTCTCATACATTCGATTAAGCGTCATCGTCCAAAGCGATCTAAACTCACGGATCGCGTCGATGTCTTCGGCTTCTTGAATTATGTAACCAGTTTTTTTAAGACATTCAGAGGTTATTAATTCTCTATCTGAGCACCCTGTCGCTTTTCGTAATGCATATCTATGCCTCTTGTCAAAGTTATAATAGATTTTCTCTATATCATTAGACAAATTTATTACAATATCGTAAGTATATTGCATATCCCATCCGTTTAGCCTCTCTTTGATAAATATAGGATCGTAGGGTCTTTGACACATTGAAAAAGCACTGATATTGTATTGCTTTTTGAGATAATTTAATAGCGAATCTAGCATAACTTTCCATAGCTCGTTCATTATGTCGTTCCCTTCTATAAATTGTGGTGGACTTGGAGAAAAAGCTAAATTTAGATCCAATCGGTTCCTTGAAATAATCATAGGAACTAATGCATCTACTCCTTCTTCAAGATTCTTAATCTCTATGTAAAAGATCTTTTTAGCAGAGGCCTTTTGGTCTAGACTCTGAAGCTCTACGAAAGGAGGAAGGGCAAAAATGCTACGGAATTTAACTGAAGACAGCAATGAAAAAGCATCATTCAAAGTAAGGGTTTTAAATACAAATCTCATATTTATCAACCTTAGCATTCTTTCCCGACTGTTTGTAGCCAGAGGGTATTAAAACCCATTTCTTTGAGTAGAGAATAGATTTCATTCTTATGTTTTCCAAAGAACATTATGTTTATTGTTTCAACTCCTGTTTGACTTAAAAGTGTAAAAATATCTTGAAGCATATGTTTTACAGTCGCTGAATTCCCAATGCTATATAATTCTATAAATGCCATATTTGAAAATGGACATTTATAAACTATAGCAAAAGAATCTCTACTTTCATTTATAAAATACTTCCTACAAATAAGTTGGACTAAACGATGATAACGATATACGTATCCTTTGTGGAAATTATTAATAGTAATTTCAAAGAAACTGATCCAGTCAGAGCTCACAGATTTTTGATAGATATCGAAAAGTATTGTCTTGTTCCATCGTAGAGACAGAGGCGTAGTAGAAGAAAAGCCCTTAACCTCCTCACTATTGCTTATGATTTTACCGCTGGCCCAGACAGCAATAAAAAGAGTTTTGAAGCCTAATTTTTTAAAGAGCTCTCTAGACGCCGTATTGCTCTCCAATACATCCGCATAGAATTTTTTAGCTCCTCGAATTTTCGCAAAGGATATAGCCTCCGTAAGAAGGTTTGTAGCAATGCCCATCCTTCTATATCTTGGGTCTACAAAAAGATACTGAATTGAGTAAATAAAAGAAGAACATTTTACTAATGATAGAAAACCTATAGTTTTCTTTTCCGATAAGTGATAAGCGACAAACCTCTTCATTACAGGAGAAAGCTTCATAACTCGTAATATTTTGTGTTTCAACGGTGGGTTTAAAACTTTTTTATCGAAGGGAAAACCTGCTTGTATAAGGTCATTCGCATCGCCAAGGTTAAAAGATCTTATTATAATTTCTTGACTATGACTATCTATTTGCAGCATAAATTTTTCATCGCTTGAGAACACTGTCAATAACTTTTCGAATTAATTCTAATCGTTGATATTCACTAAAGTTAATTAAAGGTTCAACGTATGCCTTCGCCCTCTCTACAAGTTGAAGTCTCTTTTTCTCGTCCCTTATTAATGATATACATTTTTCGGCATAAACTTTTGGGTCAGTAGTTTCAACGGCAATAACGGCTCCTTCTTTTTGCGCGCTACCAATACTCTTATTCGCATAGGTAACAACAGGAACTCCTAAAGCCATAGCTTCAGCAACAGCCCAGCTAAAACCTTCAGAGAAAGATGGACTTAAAAATATTGTACTCCTGGATAGCAATGCTAGTACTTTTTCTCTAGGTAGATTTTCAAGAAACAATACTTTTTCTTGAATGCCCATTTTCTGGGCCATTTCTATATATTTTGGATCAATATGTTTGCCAATTATTAACATATAGGAATTTGGATACTTCTGAACTATGTATTTGTGGGTATGGATGGCAATGTCTGTTCCCTTTGTTAAACCAGAACCAACAACCGTGATTAACACAGGTTGCTGGCTAGCAGTGGTATTTATGGAATCAATAAAATTGTCTGCCCAATTATAAGCTTCTTTGGGAATTTCTTTTACATATTGAAGAGAGTGTGGAATAAATTCGATTTTACTCCATTGCGTTTTGGGAAGTAATCCTTTAACATATTCCACGAGACCAGGGCTTACACAAAGAATTTTATCGCTCGATTTTAAGAGAATTTTGTCTTCCAACGCAAAGATCCTGGAGAGCATACCAGGTTGTGGCTCCATTCTTAATCTCCTCTTCACTATTATAGCTTTTAAATCTGCTTCATATCCCTGCACGAAAGTAACGAGTGGGATGCTGTAGTGTCTACGGGTTAGAAGGGCTCTCATACCGTCGTCTACTGTATCTGCAAATATAAGATCTGTATTAATTTGTTCAAAATGATTCAAGAGAGTTATGTTAGAGAGGAAAATATTATTTGAAAACCTATGTATAAATATATTTGGTTCACGTTCATCCACTAGAGGTTCTTTTTGGATGAATTGTTTTTTCTTTTCGTGAGAAAATATATGGATTTCGTCATAATGCTTTGCCAGGAAGTAGATACGATTTGAAAATTCTTTGCTCCTATGAGTGTAAAGAGGTACAGAGACTTCATGGGCAATAATAGCGATGCTAACCATGTGGCTCATTCAAATTCTGAGAGTAATTTATTATATATTTCCTCATATTGTTCTGAAATTTTCCTCCATGATAAGTCTTTAACGCTTTCCTCTGCTGCTTTTCCATATTTTTTCCTTAGGTCGGGGTTAGATAGTAATTTGTCTAGTGCTTGAGCTACACATTCGGGACATCGAGGGGGAATAAGCAAACCATTGATCTCGTGTTTCACTATTTCTGGTATTCCTCCAACTGCTGTTGCTATAACAGGTTTTCCTGAGGCCATTGCCTCTATGAGAACTGTTGGAAGCCCTTCTCCTATAGAAGTCATTATGAATATTGTTGACTCGGCTATACTCCTCAATGTTTCTCTGTGGGTTTTTCTTCCTTCAAAAATTACTGAGGAACATAAGTTGTTCTCCATGCAGACCTTTTTTAATTGCTCTCGCAGAGGTCCATCTCCAATTATGTGAAGTTTGACATCGGGATATTTTGTTTTTATTTTAATGAAGCCAAGCAATAAAGTGTAAGGATCTTTGATTGGTCGCAATGAACCAACAAATATAATTTTCTCGCTCTTTTCAACTTCGGTTTCTCTCTTGAGTCGATTGATTTCTTTTTCATCATATCCGTTTCTAATTATGCTTATACGACACGGATCCACGTAATAATTCTGTATTAAGATCTTCTTAAGCTCTTCAGACACTACCGTTACGTAGGTAGCTCTTCTTAGTATGAAGGATTGAATTAGCCATACTAGTTTATTTTTAGGGTAGCGTATTTCAGAGCCATGACATGTTACAATAAATGGAATGTGATAGAGCTTACTAATTAAGTAAGCCAATATGGCAGGTGATAAGGCTTGATGTGCATGTATAAGATCTGCTTTCTTTATCTTAGTTGTAAAACGGATAAGCCTTAAAGGGATAAAAATTAATGGAAGAGGATGTGAAGAATCATGCAGTATATAAATGTTGAACTTTTCTGATAAAAATTTGGAGGTATAAAACACATGAAAAGCTATGCCTGCTGTTGCGAAAGGATAAAGCTCCCTTGTTATTAATAAAACATTTTTCTTGTTTTCCAAGTATTGTTTTGCAGGGCGCATGCCAATTTTACCAATGCAATTGCTAAGAAACTCTTTTTAAATTAAGCTTTGTATTTCACAGCAAATATAGAGTAATCTTGGAACATTTTTCTGGTTCACTGGTAAAAACTTTTCTTTTTTATATCGCTTTGATAAACTAGAATTGTAAAAGCAAAATCGGATTTTTGCTATATGTTTTAAAAATCGCTGATCTTGAATATTTTTCTAAGGCCTTTTTTCTAGCGTTGGCTGCCAAGCTATAGGTGAGATCTTTATCGTTTAGAAGTGTTTTGACGGCTTCTGCAAGAGCTACAGGATCTCCTGGTTTAACAAGAAGAGCCTCCTCCTTATTTTTTATGATATCGTTTATTCCGGGGATGTTTGTAGCTACGATGGGTTTGCCCATCATCATTGCTTCCACTAGGATTTTGGGGGATCCCTCACTATAAGAGGGCAGGACAATAATATCAGTGGCCGCCAAAAAAGAAGGAACTTTGTTATTGGGAATTGGTTTAACAAATTTTATACTGTCTAGGAGATTTAATCTCTTACATAGCTCCATCAGTTTGTCTTTCTCTGGTCCATCACCTACAATTATAAGTTTTGTATTCTTTATTTCTTCTTTAATAATTGAGAATGCTTTAATTAGGATATCTATGCCTTTTTCGGGACTTAGTCGCCCTATGTACATGATTACTTTTTCATCCGAAGAAACAGATAACTCTTTTCTAACAGCATTCCCACTAACTTTTGGTGAAAAAATTTCCTCGTCAGCATAATTAGGCACGATAAGAATTTTCTCTGGAGCAATCCCACGCTTGACAACACTCTGCTTAAGTAGTGGAGTAGTAACTATTATAAGGGTAGCAGATGTAAGGGAAATATCTATAAGTAGATTCAAAAACAGTCTCCTAAATACCCCCCATAGGTTAATAGCAGGTTGAGTAGTAGGATCATATTTGAAATCAACAACTAAGGGAATTTTAAATAACCGTGCAACAAAGACAGCATATAGTGCGTAAGGCGACGAGAAAACAGCCATCCTTTTCCCATTCTCTTTTTTTAAGTAATTGATTAATTTTAAGACTCCGATCATTGTTCCCATCACAGCTTTAAGGAATCGAGGCCTATTTAGGGAACATAAGTTTATGTGAGAAACCTTAGAAATTCCTAGATCCCTTGTAAAGTTTTTATGATCTAGAGTAACTATATAAATTTTATCAAAGTATTTTGATACAAATGTAAGGTGTTTTCTTACGCGTGGGAATAGGTAGTTTGTTGATAAATAGAAGTCGAGAAAATATGTCATGAAGATTGTATCAAACATAGACCGCTGTTCACGTTTTCTCTCATGAATATATAGATGACTTATGGAGTTGTTCATGCTTTTCCTTTTTTAGCTCTAAGTCTTGTGATAATATCTAACCTGATAAGTTCAAAAAACATTACAATAAAATGAATTAAAAATATCGGTATAAAGTAAAGGAAGGTTGTTTTTCTCATGTTTTTAACAAAAGGCTTTCCCATGTACCAAAGGTAAAAGGGTGCGATCAGGGGCAGTGCAACATATGATACTAAAAGGATAAGATTTGAATAGACGAAGAAGAAAATAACAAGATAAATCCATATTAGCGCGTTAAAAGACAAGTAATGTAAAACGGTTTGTCGAAGTAGACCTTTCTTCTAAGTAGCGCCTTGATAAAGGCCAAGAGCCTTTTTGCGTGTCCAATTTATAAAGTCTTTAAAAGTCTCAACTGTTGTAATGTACATGCCGCGTCTAGGCTTTTGTAAAACTTGTATCCTTCCTTTTGTAATTCTAAGTGGAAAACGTAGTCGTCTCCTCTAATCATATTTGGATACCTATGTTTTTCATATACTTTCATGGGCACACATTCGTTGTTCCCAGAGACAGTCAACTGGATGCCGGGCAAGCCGTTGTAGTACCACCATAATGCTTGGGAAATTGGTGTGTCAGAATCAATAACGTTTTTCCCACCGACAATTGTAAAGTCTTTATCTTTACAAGCATTTACTATCCTTGCAAGGTATTCAACGTCGTAGACATTTTCAGAGTCTCCCCATACTATTTTTGTACAGTTTGGAAAAGCTTTCTTCACATAATCTATGACTTCGTTCCTTGCATAACCTGTGCCCTCTGTTTTTTGAATAATGTAATGTATCCTTTTGTCCTTTTGTGAGAATTCATGAAGAATGTTGAGAGAATTATCTTTGCTGTTGCCATCTATAACAACGACATTAAATTCTCTAAATGTTTGGGCTACTAAACTCTCTAGGGATAGCCTAAGTCGATTTGCATTATCCTTATTAAGGATTGCTACAACTACCTCAAACTCTTTCATATTGATATCATTCAAGAGGTGTCACTTATAGAAGAGCCTCATTGTTACGCATCGATAAATTTTTGAGGTACTTATCCCAGCGCACAGCACACCCTAGTCTTAATTGTTGAAGGGATTTAATATAAACATTATAGGTTTGACGAGCAACATTCTCCCAACTAAATTGATAGATATATGCTTCTCTAAATGTTTTTGAATTATAATTGTGCCAATTATAAATAACATCTAGTAATGTCTTGGCTATTTCAACGACGCTTGGTTCTTCTAGATATTTCTTTCTTGAATATCCTTGTAAAATATCAGGTATGCTTCCTCTTTTGGAAGCTATTATGAAAAGGTTTGCGGCCATGGCTTCAAGGAGAGCTATTGGGAGGGCTTCGGGCCATTTTGATGGTAAGATAAATATGTCTGATGCTATGTAAAGTTCATGTATAGTTTCTCGTGGAGTCCATCCCATTATTTTACAGTTGTCATATTTGCTTAGTTTTTTTGTTGCTTTTTCTCTTAATGGACCGTCGCCAATTAGTAAGAATTCAGTTTTTGATTTTATCTCATATTTTTGGTTTAATATTTCAATTGCATTAATTAATTCTTCGAACCCCTTTACACTAACAAAGCGCCCCCTGTAGAGTATTATAATTTTATCCTCTGGAAGACTATATATCCTTCTAAACTCAAATTTTCTATTGAGATTAGACTGAAAAAGTGCTAGTTCTACGCCATTGGGTATAATATATATTGGTACATTTTTACTGTATTTCCTTACATATGAAGCCATTGTCGGGGTGAGGGCAATTACAGCGTCGGAGAGTTGGAGAAGCCACTTGAAGATAGTTTTGTTGAATATTTCTTCTAAGATGGTGGGTTTAGTGGTTAAAGCGTACATACCATGGAGTGTTAGAATAAATGGGATTTTCCTTTTTTTCGACATATAGGCTGCTATCCATGTTATAGGATAGTGATGGCCGTGTGCGTGAATTATATCGGGTTGGACTTTCTCAATTACAGTCTTAAGTAAATTTATTTGTAGAGGTATTCGCAAGCTTTTGAGCGTTTGACGAGGAATAGGAGGAATTATTGATGGAATCATTATATTGTTTACATTTATGTTTTTGTTTTGATGTGCTAAATTAGAGTTCTTCACCGAGCATGATGCTATGAAGACTGAGCAATGGTATTCTTTAGAAAGAATTGTAGCTATTCTAGCAACGTGTTCACTAATTCCTCCTGGATCAGGAGGATAAAAGGGGGTAACCATTAGAATTTTCATTGCGTAGCCTAAAAGAAAATTTGGCTTTTGCCGTGATAACTAGTGCTACTGTTGATGCTGCTGTTAGTGTTGTTGCTATTGTTGGTAGTGTGAGTGCTAGTGCTGTGTATGTGAGTCGTATGTAGCGTGAGAGGTTGAATAGTATTGCTACGTGGGCTGTGAGTAGGGCTGAGGCTGTGTAGAGTGTGGCGGCGAGGAGTAGGGTTTTTGTGGGGTTATGTGTTATCCAGATCCACGTGATGGTCCATGCTAGATTTAGTCCTTGTAGGAGGAAGTTTGCTTTGCTTGTGGCTGTTGTGTATTGTATTTTGGATGGTACGCTGGCTGTGGGTAGGTTTCTTAGTGTGTGGTTGATTTCGGTTTCTATGCCGTATGATGGGTCGTAGTCTCTGTCTAGCTGGTGGAGTGCTTTGCTGGTGAATGCCCTGTAGCCGTTGAATGGGTCTGGTAGTGGCTTTATTAGTAGGGCGTGGAGTGTGGCTAGTAGCTTGTAGCCTATGAGGCGTACGAGGGGCATCTTGGTTTGGGGGAAGCGGTTTGCGATTGTGTGTTCTGCTTTGCCTTGGGTTAGGGGTTCTAGTAGCTTTGGGATGTCGTCTGGGTCGTGTTGTAGGTCTGCGTCTATTAGGACTGCGTATTGGGCGTTTGTTTTGAGTGCGGCTTTTATGAGTGTTTTGACTGCTGTTCCTTTGCCCATGTTTTGAGGGTGCCTTATGACTACTGCTCCTGCTTTTTGTGCCTCGAGGGCTGTGTTGTCTGTGGAGCCGTCGTCTACGACTATTACTAGGTCTACGTGTTTTTTGGCTTTTTCTATGACTTTGCCTATTTTTCCCTCTTCGTTGTATGCGGGTATGAGGGCTACTGTTTTTGCTTGTGGGAGTTCTGGTATGGGTGGCGTCTCGAAGTGTGTGCGGATGGCCGTGTATGATGCCACTGCGGAGGCTAGGAGTGCCTGTGCGAGGGTGTAGGTTGTGAATGTTAGTGAGGCTAGTGGGACGTTTATTCTCCGTGTGTCGTTGTAGTTGTCTACGAGTAGGATGAGGAGGACGGCTGAGGCTAGGAGGACTGTGAGCCCGGCTGTGCCGAGGTATGTTAGGGTGTATTTTTCTAGTTGCCTTGGGTGCCTCATGTGGGGTATTTTTTATGATTGTTGTGTGGTTAGGATTTCTACTTTTAGGTCGAGGTCTTTTTCTAGGGTCTGCTTGATGGGCTCAAAGTCGGTTTTGTCCGTTGTGATGATGCATTTGACTCCGTGGGTTTTTAGGAGGTTAGCTATTGCTATGTGGAGTAGGTCTTTTGTCCTTATTTTGATCCATGAGAGCTTTATGCCTTCGTGGAAGAGTCTGGCGATTTTAGTGTTGTTGGTTGTTTCTATTTCGTAGAGGGATTTCTGTTCGATTACTTCGATGTGGAAGCTGTTTTTAATGTAGGAAATGATATAGTTGAGAAGAGCCTCGCAGCGTTGGTTGGGTTTGAGGTTTTGGAGGAGCCGTATGTATTGGGGTAGGGGCTCGGCGAATATGTATTTACCTTGCTTGGATGGATCGGTTGCGCGTAGTGTGTTGCTTATTACCTCGACGAGGGCATAAGTTGATGTTACAAGTCTTGTTCCCTGCATGTTGAGGTGGTATACTCTTTCTAATGAGTTTTTGTGGTGGGCGTCTGTAGGGAAAAGGAGCGCGATTATTATGTTGGCGTCTAGGTAGCAGGCTGTGTTCATTCCTCGCTGAATTCTTTTGTGAGGTCAACAGGGTGGGTTAGTGTGAAGAGGGATGTGTTCATCTTTGCAAGTATTTCTCCCAGTCTTTTTCCAAGGTCAGACGGGCTTAGATCCATTTCGCCTTTCCAGACAACGAATACTGGCACCCTTGTTTGAGGGTATAGTGTGTCTGCAAGGTTTTCCCATATCTTGAATGCTTCGCTGGCATTTAGGTCAAGCTCGATGAGTATGTAGGGACCGATGTTGGGAGAGCTGGATATTGTTATGCCTTGGATTTTCTGGGGATGAATGAGCCGAAGTATAACTTGTTGCATAAGAGTTGTGAGCAATTGGGTAAAGTTGAATTTAGTGAAAAGTGAAAGAGCTATTTGGCTACAGTCTTTTACAATGGGGAGGCTTCGTATTGAGATTTCTATTCTATTACTACTCATTTTTATCTTTGATCTCTTGCAGTTTTTGAACGAATTTTTCCCAGCTTGCCGCTATTTCTTCCAACTCAACAGCAATTTGTTTCTTTTCCTCTGGACTTAGTGAGCCAAAGTTTACGAGCTTGCTATAAAGCACTGAAAATCTCACCATCGATGCCATAAAGCTACCAAATACTTCGATAGGAAGCTTTTTTGAAAGTTTAGCCAGATTTTCGGGTTTAAAAAGCTCGTTGAGTGCATCGTCGAGACTTTGCCCTTCTAATTCTTCATACTCGGCAATTTGTCGAATTATTTTGCCAAGAATTTTCAGTAACTCAATTAAAGGGGCGAGTCCTTTCGTAATTCTTTCAGGATCAGTATTCATAGGTATGCACGCGCTACCACTGCTGATATTACTTTGCTACTGTCAATTAGAAGTTTCATTTTTGTTTTAATTCTCCCCAGATTTTTTCCTTCAGTTCTTCATCTATTCTGGCTATTTCGTTTTCATTCACGACTCCGGTGATCTCTTCTGCTACAAAGTACTTTAGTAGGAGTTTTTTGAATTCTTCGACGGCGATGCGCTCCATGGCCTTTCTAAGTAGCTCGTCTTTTGAGACGAGAATCCAGATGTCTTCTGGGACACTGATGGAAACAGTCTTGCTCATGGCTTCGATATTGAACTTTGAGTACTCTTATATTTTTATCGCTAACCTTCAATTCGCCTAAGTCTATCTTTACGGCTCCCTGGGAATCACGCGTGGAGGGATCCTTTCTTGACGATAGCATTTGGAGCCGAGGATGTGGGGGTAGTAGCTTGTACACTTGGCTTTATCTTGCTGTGGCTTCTGTTGCTCTCTTCTACTCGCTTTTTCATGGGGGATATGAGGTACGTGTCTGGCTCTTGCCCGTTCATCTCCTAGCCTCTTGTGTATTGTATTCATTGTGCCAGGGGTTGCTTTTTCTTGGTGGGTCTGCTTCTAATGGTTGAGCGCGTGTGTGGTTACCCCGTTTCGTAGATGCTTATTCCGAGGCTTTCGAGGCGCTTCTTGGCGCTGCGCCTGCTTTCGCCAGCTCTGCGAGCGCGCTGACCAGGCCCTTCTTCGAGGCGTCGAGTACTTCCACGTACACGACTCTCCCTTCCCGGTTGTAGCCTACTAGGACGTCGTTGTCGAGTAGCTCCTCGTCTGCCACGGCGCCCTTCCTGAGCTTCGCGACTAGCACGTCTGCCTCGGGGTCGTAGAGTATTTTCAGCCTCTTACTCATATGTTAAGTCCTCTGCCTCCTCGTGGACTGCTCCCAGCTCGTACCTGCGACGCGCAAGTTTCGCCCGCTCATCACATTAGCCTCTGTAGAATAGTGGTGTGTTTATGTATTGTATTCCTAGGGTCTTTATTGTTTCTAGGCTGGCTTTTTTGAGTACCTCGGCTATGTGTGTTGCGCCTATTGCTAGGGCTAGCTGGATTTTCCTGGCTAACAGTCTAAGGCCCTCCTCGTAGGCCTTTATCATTGTTGCCTTGGAGGGCCAGACTTTCTCGAGGATCTTGAGTATTGCCTCTCTCAGAGTGGGGCTCTTTATTGCCCTTAGCCTCCTGGCCAAAAGGAGGATTGCCCTCTCCTCCGGCCTGAGCCTCCAGAAGGCACCGTAGCGCAGCGAACGCTTGTAGGCGGCGGAAACGAGTTGTGGAGATATTTGTATTATTGAAGGCATTGGAGGCTCAGGCGCAGAGGTAGAGGGCTTCATACGTTAGGGGTAATTGAGGAAAAATATATAAATTTTATGCCCTTTTTGCCCGGTTATTTATCTTTTTGTAGGCGTGCCTATGCATCTTTCATTGTTGGCGAAGTTTATCTGCGGGTTGTTGGTTCTGCTTTTCCGTGGTAGATGCTTCGGGGTGCTAGTGAATATTTTTGTTATAGGAGGATTCGGGCTCTTTGGGTGTTTTTTATTTGTGTGGTGGGTGGAACCAGTCCCATGGCTTGCCTACTCGTGGGTCGTCTTTTTTTTAGCGTGCTCTCAAGCCTAGCCAGGATCCGTCCCCATAGTACTCTACAACCCTCTCGGGAGCTAGGTTTCCAAGTATAATTGCGACGTCCCGTACTCCTGCTTCGCGTAGGTCTTCTAGGACCCACTGTGAGACAGGCTTTCCAGCAATGCGGAGAAGCTGTTTGGGCCCTGTGTGTGTTAGGGGTCGGAGACGTGTGCCTAGGCCCCCGTGGAGAACGACGCCCTTCATAGGGAAAAATATCTAATCCGTAATAATAAATGTTTTGAGTTTGTTATGATACCAAGGTTTTAATTCTTCGAATAGCCATACGATTACCGAATAGAAACTTTTACTGCTCTCTATAGTGCACCTTGTTCTTGCTATGGGCAGCGCGTTGCATGCCTAGAGTTTTTTGTTATTTGGGGCTATTCACTTTTGGGGGTCTGGGGGATTGCCCGGTTTCGGTGTTAGGCTTTGTCTATGTGGTTTGCATGGATAAGTGTTGGCGGTGGTTAGGAGTGGAAGAGGAGTCTCAGGAGGATTGGTACGAGTATTGTTGAGATTAGTGTAGCTATGATGGCGACTAGGGATGCCTTGACGACGCCGTAGAGGTCGCTTATCCTCCTATTTACATCGTTGATCCTCGCGTCTACGTAGGATTTCAGCTCTTCTATGTCTTCCTTTGTGGCCATCTCTCTAGATAAAGCTAGGAGCATTGCTTTTCTGAGCTCCCTGTGCCTTAGGGCCTCGGGCAGGAGCTCCTCAGCCAAATTCCTTCTAAGTTCCTCGTCTCTCCTAAGCTCCTCTAAGAGCTGCCTGCCTATAGACATGCCCTACAAGATGTTGCGATAAGTCAATATATAAGGATGACTGGGGTGGATGACTCTTCACATCCCATGCTTTTAGCACACGCAACTCGATGGTCTAAAAGCTCACGAAAGGGAGGAAAAAAGCTGCTGGCAACTCCTCCTAGCACTAGCCACGGCACTGTCCCTGGGAATAGTGCGCGCCTAGGCTCTAAGCACTGTGCGCACGGTTTCAGGGAGATTTTTCTCTTTTTTTCACTTAGCCTTCTCTAGCGCCTTTTTGACCGCTTCTCTGTGTATTGTTGTTTGCTGGGCTATGTGCTTGCCGATGCCAGGGTCTAGGTTCCTCTCGGGTGGTGGCTCGTCGACCCAGAGGCGCGCGTTTCCTGATTTGTTGCATGTGGCTGAGTTTTCTTGGAATGGATGTTATCATGTAAGCCTCTTCTGATGGTAATTATGGTTCTCTGAGGTGTATGTGTATTCATGGGGGTGTGAGGGGTCTCCGATTTGTTGGGGCTTTTTCTTTGTTTTCAGTATTGGATGTTTGAGGCGGTGTGATAGGCGAGTGGAACTTTCGGAAGTTTTAAGGTTGCTGTCAGCGTTGTGTTTTTATATCTCTTGAGCCTATCTTTTCGTGTGAACCTGAGGGAGGAGTTTCTAAGGCTTCTAGACGAGGATAGGGAGTTCAGGCTGATGGTAGCCGGGAAGCTCGGGTACGGCGATGTATTGAGGAGGCTGGAGAGGCATGACAGGAAATTCAACAAGATAGTCAACGAAATAAAGAAGCTTAGGGAAGACTTCAACACCGAGATGAGTAAGCTGAGAGAAGACTTTAACGCTGAGATGAAGAAGCTTAGGGAGGACTTCAACAAGTTAAGTATGAGGGTTGAGGTTACCATCGGGAGCATGGGTAGGAGGTGGGGGGAGGATCTTGAGAGGATGGTGCTTGAGATATTCAGGGAGGCGCTGGAGAAGAGGGGGATCGAGCCTGGCAAGGTGGAAAAGCTTAGGTTTACGGATAGGGATGGGAGCATTACTGGGGTGAGGGGAAGGATTGTTGACATAGATGTCTCTGTTAGGGATGGGAAGCTCTACTTGGTGGAGGTGAAGTCTAGGGCTGAGCTGGACCATGTCGAGGCTCTTTACGAGAAGGTGAGGGCTGTTGAGAAATACTTGGCGAAGAGCGTGAGCGGGGTGTTTTTGGTCGCCGTGAACGTTGATAAGGAGGCTTATGATAGGGCTAGAGAGCTGGGTATAGAGGTTATATGCGGAAGCATAATAGAGTAGGCGACGTGTTTGTGTTATCAGCGCGCGCTTGTTCGGGTGACGACCTTTCCCAGTTGTAATTGCGGGTCTTCTCATTTACGCTACTTTTGCCCACGTGTCGTCAATATTTGCCTAGAGTTTTGCGGGCCTCCTGTGTGAAATCCTTATAAGCTCTGGAATCATAATTTAAGGGGTTGTGGCGTGGACGATGTAGTCGGCACGGCTGTTATCCTGCTCTCGATAGCTTCTTCGTCGGCCAGCCTAGGATACTGGATTGCAAAACAGTTTGGAAAAATTGACGCTAGGTTCAAAGAGATGGAGACGAGGCTGGAGGCCCATAATGTTAGGCTGGCGGGCCTCGAGGCTACTGTGAGGAGCATGGATGCCAGGCTTAAAGGCGTGGAGACAAGGCTAGAAGTTCACGATGCAAAGCTGGGAGGCATTGAAGCTACACTGAAAGGAATTGAGACTAGGCTTCAGGGAGTGGAGGAGAAGTTGAGAGAGCATGATGCCAAGCTGGGGAGCCTTGAGACTACTCTCAGTAGCGTGGATACCAGGCTTAAGGGATTAGAGGCGAGGCTGGGAACCCATGATGCCAGGCTTGCAAGTGTTGAAACGACTCTGGGAGACGTGAATCCAAGGCTGAAGAGTGTTGAGGCCGGACTTACAGGCGTAGAGAATGCTGTGAGCAGGATCGAGGCTAGGATGGGGAACGTTGAAGGTGGGCTTACAGGTATTCAGGCCGATGTAAAGGATATATACGCTAGGCTAGGAAGCCTCGAGACCACCACAAAGAGCCTGCAAGCCAAGCTTGATGAAGTAGACAGGAAAATTGATGGCGTAAGTACCAGGCTCGACAAGCTCGAAAAAGGAATCTTCGGCTTTAACGAGCTCCTATTGAAGGTCCTGGAAGAAAAAGGAGTAGTAAGCAGGACTGAGGCGTTAACGCTTCTAGTCGCTCTCAGGGGAATGATCCCCGGCTCAAGGTCGAAGTACTACACTAAAGAGGTAGAGAACAGGCTCAGAGAGATACTAAACAAGGACCCAGACACATTCACCATGGACGACATAAGGGAGCTCGAGGACATAGCCGAAATAATGGAAAAAGAATACACAGTATCCGGGAGAAAGGAGCTCCTCGACTACGCCGCCAAGCTGAGAATTGGGGCCCTAGTCTTCAAGATAGTCTTCGTGGAGCCAAAAATGAGGAAACTCGAAGAATGGCCACTTAGCCCTTAGAGCGTTTTCTCCGTGTATACTCGAAGAAGCATGTGGAGGAATAATTCGTTTTGCGGTTTAGAATAGAGATGCGAAGAGGATAATCTAGAAAGTTTCGTCTTGTGTGGCCAGTTCTCTTTGGCTCGAGGCGGGGAAAAATATTAGCGATAGTGTGGCTATGACCTCCTTGTCATCAAGCGTGTATGGGTGCGCTGTGCTATCCACTATTTAACGCCGCTACGAAGGCAATTTAGCAAATCTTTCACGGGGTTCTCCAAAGCCTACCTGCCTATAGACGTGCCTCTGCCACTATTACACAAGCTCCTATGTAATTCAGCCATTGTCTACTGCCTGGTAGTTGCTTCAAGAGATTTTCTAATCTTTGTGGAGAGCACTTTCGCGATTGGTTCAAGAAGGTTTTTTGAGGCATTCCATATCTCTATTCCAGCCACGTTTCCGTCCTCCGCAATCTCAATTAACACGTCGTCGTCCGCCTCTACAGTGTCCTTTATTGGACCCTCCCTGATTACTATGTATAGTATGTCTGCTTCTGGGTCGTAGTTTACCCTCATTTTATCTCCACCCACCTACCTTTCTCCACGCGTCTCCTAATAAGGTTTCCGATAGAGGAAACATCAATAACAGTAACCACCTTAATTACATCTTCCTCTATCGTGTAAACAACCACTAGCGAGTGACCCTCCACTAGTGCTCTTGAACCTACAGCCACTAAAGCACCGGTTAATGTATCGAAGTACAATTTTTGGGCGACCTTAAAACTCTATTGATTTCTGATTCATCTATTCCTCTAACCCTCAGCCTTAATTTAGCATGCGAAGTATAGACCACCCTCTTCATCAGAGATCTCCCCCGGAGCTACTCACGAATGTTTAGGTCAAGCTGTATGTATTGGGGCGGGGCTTAGTCTAGCGCGTGACGTGTTTTACTTGTTTTTTGGCTTTTATTGTTTTTTGATAGTTTTATGAGGAAGTTTTCGGCGTCTAGGATTTCGATTTGGATTGGTTTTGCTTGGTGGTCGAAGTGTATTCTCCGGACTTTATTAGGAGGGCGTCTGCCTCTGGGTCGTTGAGGACTTTGAGTTTCCTATTCATATCTATCTCTTCTCGCTGTATATACGCTTACCACGCTTATTTAGGCTACTGGTGCTTCTTAGACAAATCTTGTTACGGGCTGGGCTTTGGCTTTCTGGCAATTGTCTTGTTTTCGCGTCCTTGGAACGCCATAAATACGCGTGTGACAAATCTCTCTTGAGTCTAAATGTAGTTTTTCTCTTAAATAGAATAACCTCATTTTGCTTCGAGAAGTGTCTGAATTTTCTTGGAAAGAGATCTTCTGCAAGCTAACAGGTTTCAACTCTTCAGTTTAATGACTCGAATGGTGTGCTCCCTTACTACGAGGAGATTGTTCTCTAATGGGATTTCTGACTCTGATACTTGCCATATTTTCTCGGCTACTTGTTGTGGGGATTTAGGTATGAATCTCAGCAAGATTAGCCCCTTCACCTTGGCCCGTTCCCTGACCACTAGCTCCCCGAAGTCCTTGTCGAATGTCACTATGATTCTTTCTTCTTTGTTTGCAAGGTTCAGCACTTCCTTGTCCTTGAGGCCTGGTGATAACTCAATTACAGAAACTATGTCCAAGTCCTTTCTTTTCAAGGCCTTGACAGCTTTGAGGGGGACGTTTTCATCTGCTAAGAACTTTGTCATGGTAAAGGATAGACTTTTTCTTCTTTTAGGACTTGGGCGGCGTATTTTAGGGCCGCGGTTATGTCCTCCTTTTTGAGCTGGGGGTAGTTCTCGAGGATTTCCTCGGTTGTCCAGCCGTTTGCGAGTAGGTCTAGGATGAGCTCTACAGGTATTCTTGTGCCCTTGATTATTGGTTTTCCGGCCAGTATTTCAGGGTCTACCGTTATTCTACTCTTCCAGTCCTCCACTTTACCCCTATACTGTAAAGTATTACAACATTTTAAAAAACCTGTTGCATCTGATGATGCTATATGTCTAGTGTCCAGAGAATGACTCAGCTTTCTATGCAATGGGGTTTCCCTCTTGCATCAACTTTCATTTTCCGACTTCATGTCTATTTCCCCATTTAATTAGGGGTCAGCATGGCTATTTGGAAACATATCCTGTTTTCACCGTGCAAATTCTTCTAGTGCTTTTTTGACTGCTTCCCTGTGTAGGGGCGTCTGCCAGGCAATGTGTCTGCCTATGCCTAGCTGTGGGTCTTTCTCTGGTGGGGGCTGGTCGACCCATAGTTGTGGGTCTCTAGATGCCAGGGTGTCTACGATGAGGTTGAGGTCAACAAGTTTGTCGAGGAGTGGTAGCTTTTCTCTTGTGAAGAGTTTGTCTGGGTCCTCTGTTGCCTCGGCTAGCCATTCCCGCTCTTGCGGGTTTAGCGAGAGTATAAAGGCTGTTAGCCGCTTTTTTGAGGCGAGCTCGCCTACAGTTGTGTTGGAGTCCCATTTTTTCTCGTAGAGGATTGAGAGTATCCTGGGGTTGCCGCCTGTCAGGCTCCATGCTTTCTCGTAGTCTGGCTTGGGGTGGGGTAGTTTCTCGTAGAGTTCTTGGAAGCCGTTTTTAGGCATGTTCCAGATAGGCATTAGATTTGCCCAGAGGTGCCTGGCTATCTCTCTCCTGGAAACGCCTTCGCTTGTCGCCACAATTGCTACGATGTTTTCGTAGTCATAGAGTGGGTGCTCTATCATGTTTAGTAGCCCCTTGACGTATGCCGCGGCGTTTTGAACCCCAATGACCTGGAAGACGTCGTCCGCCAGGACAGCGATCTTTCTCTTTTTTCTCTTGAGGGCTTCACGTATAAAGTCGAACACTGCCCAGGCTACCCTACCAAGGGAGTCTTCTGAGAGAGCTCTCTGGGCTAGGTCTAGGAAGGCTTTCCTTATGTCTGGCTCCTCGATGTCTGCCTCGAATATTCGGTCAAGTGGGTAGAGGTGGAAGACTGTGTAGCCGGCATCTTTAAGCACGTGGACGGCCTGGCGTAGGAGCGCTGTTTTGCCGCATCCCTCGGGGCCAAAAATGACTATAGGCTGGATTGTGCCTCTTTCAGCCCACTCTTGGACTTGGGCTAGCGCTTTTTCTCTGTCTGTGAACTCGACGAGTAGACCAGCGAGTCGGAGCTTGACTCTTCGCATATATGGGAACCCGTTGGCATGCGACTTTTATGTATGTCTTGAGATGGCCTTTCTTAGGCCTTTCGCTATGTGTTTGCTTGCTGAGACGCGTCAGGGCTCTTTGATTGTTTTGTTTTGGCTGGGTTGTTTATGTGGTTTCTGTGTATAGTAGTTCTAGTGCGCGGCAGATGTGTGTAAAAGATTTGCATATTGTTTGTGGATCTGTTTTGTCTATTTTGTCTAGACACAGTGCTATGTCGTTGACTATTTGTTTGGCGTTTGTTGCTCCTTTTGGGACGGATAGTTCCATGAGGTTAATGCAGTGGTCTTCAAGAGTGTGCTTGGTTAAGCATAGTCCTGGGTCGCCGTTTACGGCGATTATGAGTCTTATTTTTCTCCCGTTTACATGTATGTTGGACATGAAGACTTGGCTAGACGTGTTGTCTCTTTTGGTGCCTGATAGCTTGAGCTGGAGGTCTCCTTTGCGCGAGAGTATGCTGTCGACTAGGCTTCTTGTTCTTTTTTCAGCTGTGTCCTCGTCCGCGTCAATTATTACAACGATTGCCTTGAGTTTTCTCGAGAGTTTTGAGAGCAAGAGCAGGGCACTGGCTAGGAGTGGGATGTTTTCTTTTCCCTCCGCGTCTGTGAAGGCGATAACTGGCTGCTTGTCGGTTTTCGGTAGTTTTTTCTCTATTTTTCGGAGGATCTTTTTTGCTACTTCTGTGTCGCTTGCGCCCTCGCATAGGACGATTGCGTCTAGGCCTTTAATCTTGTCATGTATCACTTTGTAGAAGGACTCCTGGTGGGGCTTTAGCTGGAGTATATGCATAGCTTATAGTATGTGGAGCATTCTTGGGTCTAGTCCTATTTTCTGGAGGGTTTCAAGGTCCGGCTCCTCTATGGCTCGTACGTCTACGTAGCCGTCTTTGCCTCTCTCCATGTAATAGATTCTCAGGCCTAGGCCCAGCTCTTTTGAGATTTCTTTTGCGATGTTTAAGAGCTCGATACTATGTGTCGTGATGAACAGCTGTAGGCGTTGCTTTTTCGCCGTTTTGAATGCGAACCTCGTGAATGTAGCTAGGCCTCCGGGGTGCTGGTGTGCCTCGGGGTCTTCTATTAGGACGGCTGTGTCGCTTGCTAGAAGTAGGGGGGACGCGTATAGTATCGCCATTCTTGCGCCGTCTCCCAGAGAGTCTATTTCTACTGTTGTTTGTGGCAGGGCGAACGCGAGTACAAAGCCTTCACCACTTGGCTTATAGAGGATATTTTCAGCTGTGGGCTCGTATTCCTCTCGTATAAATTCTAGTATTTCTTTGTCAAGCCTCTTGTCGAATATCTTTCCCCACACCTTTTGCTCGAGCTGGCTCACCGTGAACCTGTTATCGAGTAGAACTGCGTTTTCAAGGTACGTTATCTCTTCCGCGGCAAATGAAAGAACTTTTTCCTTGAGGCTGGTTTTGTAGCTAGTTTTTGTTTTAGGGTTCCATGCATCGCCGGTGCTAGAGAGATATAGCTTTCGGGCGTGGTGGTATTCAGCAATTTCAGGGATTCTCTGCCGTGAAACTTCAATTAATACAGGAGAGTCAACTTTTGAAGGATTATACATGTATGGAAGCTTAAATATCAACTCGTTTGGTTTGTTTTGGGATTTGAAGTTGAAGTTTATCTCGATCTCTTCATCGGTTTTTTTGTTGAACCAGAGTGTATGTTTGTAAGTTGTCCATTTTCCTCTGCCACCTCTCCTTGATATGACATATTCGTGTTTTGGCATGTCTCTTATTTGGTCTTCTGGCTCTGCCCAGGACGAGGCGAGGTAGATTGCTTCTAGTATTGTGGATTTGCCTGCGCCGTTTTTACCTATAAAGATATTTATGTCTGTTAGGTTGTTTACTGTGCATTGCTTGATTCCTCTTAGGTTTTTGATTGTGATTGACTCTATCAATTTGGACACTTTGTGTTTAGTTTGTTTGGCTGGTTTTTAAGAATTCTGCGTTTGGACGTGCCAAAGCTGATTCTATTGGTGTCGATCTTGATGAAGACAGCGCGTAGAAATTGGGAACCCAAAGGGCGTTATGGTTCTTCAGATGTGATGGTCTCGTTCTAAGTTATTTCTACAATTTCTCTTTTTGGGGCTTTGATGATTTCCTCGAGAATATCTTTGAGTACCCTGCTTGCTTCTAGGATTTCGATTTCGACTACTCTGCTTTCTTCGTCGTAATTGATTATTACTTGCCCGTAGTCCTCAGCGTGGTGTATCTGTGCATCTCTAACTAGTATATCCAGGACATCGCCCTCTCTATCATATCTTATCTTCATTCGTATCTCTCCCTCTTGCAGGGATAAACAGTGATAACAAGGATCTTATCGTCCTCTTCATAAACTATCCTCAACAAGAGTTCCCATGTTAATAAACCTTGTGCTATCTTCCTTCCACGATAGCCACTTACTATTTTCTGAGGATTGGTAAGGACTTTTAGGACCTTCTCCTTTGTAACTCCTAGGTTCTTTAACCGTTTGAGCTTTTCTTCGGCATGTGTAGTGAACTTTATCTCTTTAACCCCCATGCTTAGCCTCTGTAGAATAGGGGTGTGTTTTGATAGGAGTAACCTAGCGCCAGGACTATGCCATGGGTCGCCCTCCTAAGGGCTTCAGCTACTTGTACAGCTCCAATAGCGAGTGCCAGCTGGATCTTTTTGGCTAACAGTCTAAGACCCTCCTCATAGGCCTTTATCATTGTTGCCTTGGAGGGCCAGACTTTCTCGAGGATCCTGAGTATAGCCTCTCTCAGAGTGGGGCTTTTAATAGCTTTAAGCCTCCTAGCCAAAAGGAGGATTGCCCTCTCCTCCGGCCTGAGCCTCCAGAAGGCTCCGAACCTCAGCGAACGCTTGTAGGCGGCGGAAACGAGGCTAGGCGTAATTTGGAACTGAGAAGGCATTGGAGGCACAGGCGCAGAGGAAGAGGACGGCATACAGGCTAAAACTATTTAGGAAATTATAAATTTTTTGTAAGTGGCTTCATTCATTAAGTTTAATCTTACCCTGTCTTTTTGTCCTCTAAGACATATGTGTATCGATGGAGCGCGCGCTCCCTGGAGGCTTTGGAGAAGTGGCTAAGGTGTAGCTTATCCTTGGGTAAGTTGTGAGAGGCGAAGTGTGAATTCTTTTATGAAAAGCCAAGCTTTAGGAGGAAAAGTGGAGAAAAGAACTATTTTGCAACTAAGTTTTCGATGGTTTTCATGTCTTCTTCTAGGTCTAGTAGCTGGATCAGGGCCCTGTGCTTTAACTCGAATAGTTGGGCAGGGCTTTCCACGATTATTGGCTTCCCGTCTAGAGCCTCCAGGACGTGTTCTGGGGACAGGGAATCGAGGCAGACAATGTCTACCTTTTCTTCGGGGACTCCGAGTGCCTCGGCTATGTCTACGACTAGCTCTCCGAGCTTGTAGAGGTCGCATCGCGGCTCCATGAGGACTGCTATGTCGTAGTCTCCTTTTATTGTGTAGCCCTTTGTCCTGCCGCCGTAGAGGAGGGCAATGGCAACTCTGCCCTTCAACACTTGCCTCAGCTTTTCCACTAGAGAGTCCGTGTCTTCGCTTGGGGGGTCTATGGGCTTGGTTTCGAGGCGTCTCATTATTGTGGAAGCTATTTTTGGAGCATCTGTTTTGAGCCTCTCTGCAAAGGTAGATACCTTTTCCCTGTCAACGTCTGCATAGGCATGTACAAGGATGTTTCTTAGCCCAGCCATAGACCTCAGCTTGGAGGCGTCCTCTTCATCTAGGATCCCGAGATCCCTCAAGATATAGCCTATCTCGGAATATGCTCTAGGCCTCTGGCGTCCCAGAGCTGAAATTACCATTAGACCAAGATCGAGGAGGGCCTGTATGGTTAGCTGTATTAGCCTCTCTAGTCCCCTATAACTGTTTTCTGTTTCCATCTCTTCTACGAGTTCCTCCACTAGGCTGAACTGCTTTTTGATTCTCTCGAAAACATCCACGGAATGACACCTATGGTTCAAGTGGTTCACACAGTTATTAAAATCTACCTAAAAGAACAAAACCTAAATTTGTGTATTTAGATTTTGAAAGTGTCTTTGTGCGGTCTTTTCGTGTGGTGGCATGTGGGAGTGCGCTATCTATGTGATTTAGTTATTTTAGACTCTTTACTGGTTTCTGCGCATTGGTTTCGTAGTTTGCTTGTCACCCTCGATTATTTTTTGTGCCTCCAGAACTATGCTCTCGATGTCAAGGAGTCTCATTCTTACGTCTTCTGTGTCAAGTTTTGCCTCGTGGAAGCCCCAGACGTGTAATGCCCATGCGGTGTCCCACCATGACCTGAACTGGGATCCTAGTTTCTGTGAAATTTTTACTACGGCTTTTTCGAGTCTAGCAACGCTCCATCTTCCATTTTTCTCGACGTCTTCGAGGATTTCTTTGAGGTTAAGGTATATTGCAAGGGCTTTGACGGACTCTTCTGCCGCTTTGTAGAGCTTTTCGCTTGACTGGGCTGGATCCTTCTCTATGAGCCTTTTTCCCTCTTCTAGATATCTTAATGCTAGTTCGAGGTGGGACTGGGCCGTTGCTTCGGGGTCTAGTTCTAGTAGCCTTGCAAGATAGTCAATTATGAGTGACTCTGCGTCGATGCCTCTCTTCTGGAGCTCCTCAGCGATCCTCCTGGGGACCACAACTGCCATATTCTAACATTATAAATTGCTTTCAGACTTAAAAAGCTGGCTAGGGATTAGGCTTTTTGATGTTCCAAATTAAGGCTTTCTCTAAATGCCTTTTAAAGGTGATTGCATCTATATAGACGCTATCTTTTCTCGGGATGTATTAAATGATTATAAACATCCACTAGCTATTTTTCTCAATTGGATTTTTCTAGGTCTTACTTAACCTTAATCAGGGGTCGCAGTGGTTTTTACGAAGATTAGTTGCAGAGAGGTGTGGTATGGGTTTATGGGGAGAATAGTAGGACTAGGAGTAGTGCTAGGGGGACTGTGAGCTCGTCTAGCACCGAGGTTCTGGTTGAGGCTTCTATGGCTGTAGCTGTCAGAGACGCTAGGAGTGAGGTTGGGAGCTGTAGGCCAACTATGAGGCAGGAAGATATGCTTGTAGCTAGCATTGCTAGGGATCCGGAAAGTGTCTTTCTCTTGTTGAATGGCAATCTTGGTCCATCTATTGCTTTTCCTGTTATCGCGGCGGCCGCGTCTCCGAGGCTTGATATCATTATTGCCGCTACTGCGCGCCGGGGTTCTAGGAGGATTATTGTGATGAGGGTTAGGAGCCAGAAGTAGATTGTGCCTGTGAAGTATCTGCCTTGTCTTTCTTCTTGTCGGGCCATTATCTTGTAGGTGTCGTATGCTATTGGGACTCTAACGTTGAGACCTTTCCTTAGGGATATCTCGTTGAGGGTGTAGAGTAGGAGGAAGAATGCAGAGATGATGACTCCCGCTAGCCTGCCTATCCAGATGATTACTGGGTATGCTAGGAAGCCTGGTATTACATGTATGCTTTTCCTCTTGAGCTCTGCTGAGACTTCGCTTTTCATGGTTTCACCCGAGGAGGAATGCGAGTAGACCCATAAATAGGGGGATTTTGAGTATCCTGGTGGCTCTCCATGCATTGGCTACTGGGTTCCTCCATAGCAGTCGTAGTGAGTAGAGTATCGGCAGGTCTACGCCTAGAAGGGCGAGGGCGAGGTATCTCGTGCTGTAGCCGAGGAAGAGTGCCGGGAGGGGGCTTATTGCTACAAGAGCTAGAAGGACAGCTCCGCTCGCCTGCATGGCTGTCCTGGGACCATGTTGGACGGCTATCGTCTTTATGCCGGCCTCGGCGTCGCCCTTTATGTCTTCTAGGCTTTTCGCGAGTTCTCGTCCAAGAATAATCGTGAATGCGTAGATGCTTGGGAGAATTGATAGCTGTGGTTTTGGAGATGCAACTCCTCCATAAATGATGTTTAGGGCAGAAAGGAGAGATACTAGGATATTTCCTGGGAGACCACTACTCTTGGCTCTCCACGAGTAAATGAAAAGCAAGAGGAAGCTAGCTACTGCTAGGGCCCCGCACACCAGTGACACGTATATGCTTAGGGCGATCCCAAGGGAGGCGAGAAGAAGCCCTAATGTTAGACCTTGCCGTGGAGTGATTATGCCTCTTGCCAAAGGTCTCCAAGGCTTGTTTACCTTGTCGACCTCCAAGTCGAAAAAGTCGTTTATAATGTTCCCCCAGGCTCCAAGCATGGCGGCGCCCAGAAACAGTAGAGACGCTTTTAAGGGGTCGCTTCCTCCTCCAATCGTGTAGCCCACTAGGGCGGCGAAACCGATTATTAGGCAGTTTCCAGGACGAATAAGGTCGACCGCCCCAAGTAAGGTACGAGTTGATCTGTCCATGAATCCCTTTTATTACTTCAGCATATAGTCAAAAAGCTTTCTTTCCATTGGATTAGGGGTAAGAATACAGTGGTTCTGTCAGCGAAAGAAGTTCATTAGGGGACTTAAAAGCTAAAAGTTTTAGAGATTTTCTCAGGGCTTTTTAGATTTGATATGTCGGGGTGTTAAGGGAGCTTGGGGTTGTTGGGGCTAGTCTATTATTCTTCCTATTATTAGTTCTATGTTTTTCTCTTTTGCTTTTCTCTGTATTTCTTGGGCTACTTCTCTTTTGGCTGTGAGGATTACTAGTATTTTTCTGGGCTCCTTTGCATACCTTGTTTTTGCTAGTTCTGCTTTTTTGAGGAGCTTGTCTACTTCCTGGGGTGTATCTGCGTGGGCTGTTACTTCGCCTACTATGAGGGGGTCTTCTAGGAAGATGTCTATTTCTTCGTCGTCTATGACTTTTCTTGTGAGCTCTACTCCCCGGGGTATCTGGCCTGACTTTTGGAGGCTTGCTGTTAGGAATTTTCTTACGAATTCTTCGAAAGTTATGCCTGCGAACTTGCTTAGCTCAGCGAAGCCTGCTATCATCGCGCTTGCCAGGGAGTCGACGCGTTCCTCTAGGGAGCCTACACGTTTATCTAAAGAGTTGACTCTTTTCTCTAGGGAGTCTACACGGTTGTCTAAAGAGTTAACGCGGTTTTCTAGCCTGCTTTGGGATTCCCGGATTTCTTTGAGCTGTGCCAGTATTTCTTTGAATTTCTCTTCGTGTCTTGCAAGTATCTCCTCGTGCCTATTAAGTATAGAGACTATTTCTTCAAACTTCTCGTCGTGTTTCTGGAGTCTTTTTAGTATCTCGTCATAGCCAATCATGCCTGCTACTGCGTAGCGGAACTCTTCGTCGGTCTTGAGCAGGGCTAGTATCTTTGTTTTGAGCTCACCTAGCTCCATCATTTCACCATTCTCTATTTTCTATAATCATTTCTCTGATATATATTTAAGGTGGTTGATCCCTATCTATTCTTTGGGGCCTGCTTTATTTTTCCCGAGAAATAAAACAACATTCAGTTCAGCAACGCGGGCTAGCTGTATTTCTAGCAACCAACAATAAATTGCTCTATTAAAGGCTGAGCGGGTGCTTGTTAATATTTTTCTCTCTCGTTGTTTAGGGTTTCTAGTGCTATTTCGTGGAGTTTTTGCTGGTCTATGGTGGTGGCTTGGCTTGACTGTCTCTTGAATGATTTTGCGACGACTATGTATTCTTCTTTCCTTGTGTCTTTTTTCCAGCCGAATAGAGCTGTCTTCTTCTTGAGCCTATCTAGCTCTGCTTCTGGGTCTACGTCGAAGCTGTATTTGAATTCTATGAAGTAGGCTTTGGCTGTTTCCTCGTCTATTGCTATGAGGTCTATCTCTGTGTCTCCCTTCCACCACCGGCCTGCCCTCGTGTGTTTGATTTTTAGGAGGACTAGTTCTCCTGCGACTTGTTCGAAGACTTGGCCTAGGTACGTGTTGAAGTTTTTCCGGAAATATGTTTCGGCGTGTGTCTTTAGTCCCGACTCTATCTCCTCGTAGAATGGGTATATGAACCTGAACCAGAAGGCGAAGTACGGCTCCTTGACCCTGTATGTGCCGCGTTTGCCCTCGAGCAGGGGCTTTTCGTAGTAGACGTAGCCGAGGTACCTGAGGACGCCTAGGTAGTATGGTAGCTTGTGTGGCTCTATGCCTGTAACGTGTGAGATCTCGCTTAGCCTTGTCCTGCCGCCTGCAATGGCCTCGAGTATCTGGAAGTAGCGGTGCGGCTCGGGAAGTTCCTCCTCTATTATGAGCTTCGCGTCGCGGAAGGGCAATATGTCGGGGTTAAGCATTACTTTTTCGACTTCGTCCCCTGTGCACTTCGAGAAGAATTCAAGGTAGCGTGGAACCCCGCCCGTGGCCCCGTAGACAGCTATTGCCCCGTCAAACGTGGCGCCGGGGAACCATTCGAACAAGTGGTGGAAGCGGAGTGGCTGGATCTTTTTTACGAGGTCTAGGCGTCCATAGAGCGGGCTCCTGTATCCCAGGAGTTTAGACTCAATAGCTGAGATTGTTGAGCCAGTCAATACTAGTTTCTTTGTGTCGAGAATGAGGTCCACGATACGTTGGAACTGTGGAAGAGCCCCCGCCTTTACTAGGTACCCGAACTCGTCTATGACTACTATGTCTACGTCGCTTCTGCCCTCGATGAAGCGGAAAAGCTCCTCGAAGTCTTTGAACCTCAAGCCTGGAACGCTGAATCTCTCTGACAATTCATCGGAAAACTTTGCAAGGTTGTATTCGAGGGTCGAATCCGCGGCCAGGAGATAGACAGCTCTCTTATTCTTTATGAACTCTAGGACGAGCCTGGTTTTTCCGACTCGCCTCCTTCCAAATATAAGGGCTACTCTTCCCTTGTTATACCACTCCTCAAGGGCCCTAAGCTCTTCCCTCCTGTCAATTAGGGGTTTCATGTTATAGTTAAAACTATTATAGTCTAGACTATAAATTTTTTCATTTCATTTCGGATGTCCCATAATATGAGACCGATGGTCTTTGAGGGAATATACCTGGGTTAAATGTGAGCTCCGGGGAAGATTTAAGGAAATATGGCAGGGTAGGCACCCCACAAGTAAGGTTTTAGGTTAGTATTTTGTAGTATCTTGAAAACCTCGTGTGCTGACTCTGAGGAGAAAAAAGCTATGCCATTGCTAGCTCTTGTAGTAGGTCGCTTAATCCTACTATTTCGAGGGCGGTTATTTCGCCTGTTTTCTCTTCGATAAATATCGTTGCTATGGCTCTTGTTGGGAGGGGTTCGCCGGCCTCTATTCCTTGGGGCTCTTTGAACCTTACAAATAGCAGGTCATGGGTGTCGTCTAGGTAGACCTCTATAACCTTCTTTGGCAATTTAATGCTTACTTCCTCTCAATAAGGTCTAGTATTTTCCTCAAATCAAGATCTAAGAGAGAAGTTATTACCATATTCTATTTACCTCTCCATCCTCCTTTTTTCGTGTATTATCATATTTTTCTCGGCCTCGGATGCTGTTTTTATGTCCGGGCTATCTCTGTATAACGATTTCTAGCCCTACTCCCCCGTCGCCGTATTTGTCCCTGTAGCTGTTTGCGAGGTAGTTTCTGAGGATGTCGCCGCTACAGTGTATAGGGTAGATCTTCTCGGCCCCCATTTCCACTAATCGTGAAGCAACTTCTTTAACATCCTGGAGAGAAGCCCCGAACATGTGGAATCTCCCGAGCACGAGGTATGGCTTTATGCCTAGGTCTCTAACTGCCTGGTTAACGAGGTTCACAACTCCGGGGTGGCTGCAGCCGACCAGTATGGCTAGTCCCTTGCTAGTCTTGACGGCGAGCGCCTCCTCGACGGGTGGTCCATAGAGGGGCTTTACGACGAATATCCCCTTCGCCACCTCGACAGTGCTGTTTACCGGGATGGGCTCTAGGCCGAGGCTTTGGACGTAGTTTTTGAGGCTTTGGTCTGGCGGCATGTATACTCGGAGCCCGGGCTTCATAGACGAAAGGAGCTTCAGGCCCCCTGTATGGTCTCCGTGCGGGTGGCTGATAACTATGAAGTCCATCTTACTTAGGTCTATTCCTAGCTTCTCGGCGTTTCTCTCGAGTACGCCGGGGTCCGGCCCCGTGTCGAAGAGCAACTTGGTCTGGTCGGTCTCGAGATAGACTGCGAGGCCCCACGCAGTCTCTAGGCCTTCCTTGTAGGGATTGTTATCTACGAGGACAACTAGGCGCACATACCCGGCATACTCCCGAGACTCGTTGCCAGCACGTTTCTCGGGAACCTCGGAGACTCTTCCCAGCATGTAGAGTAGGGCTGCAAAGACACCTATGCATGCAATGAGAATTGCAATGGGAAAAATCCATTTATGCACATAGTAAAGTGACTTTGTCACGTATAAATAGTCTTGGACGATTATCAAGAGATGTTGCCATGGATATTTTTATAGGTTCAGGTTCCTGCAATAATTTGAGAGACTCTTCTCTGGTTAGACCTTCTTTAATAATTCGGGTGAGCAGCCTGGTCCGATCTCTTCGCCTTTATGGACTGGTCTTATGCTCATTGGCACCGATCTCAATGAACTGTATGCCGACCAGTTCTCGCTTAATTTCCGCAGAAGACCCCTCAACTTGTAGGTAAAGTTCGACTGCTTCCTTGATCCTTTCCAGGAGGTCGTCTAGGGTTTTAGCCTGCGTGTGACAGCCGGGTAGCTCTGGGACATAGGCGACATAGTAACCATCCTCGTCTTTTTCAATAACTACGCTGAACCTCAAACTTCTCACCATTACTTTTAACAAAAAGTAGTATTTTAAACTTAGCAAGGCGAATGGGCTACCTTTTCTCTGAGACGTGAAAACATATCAAAATAAGGCTTCTAGGGGATTTGTTCTGGAGATTTAAGTCTATACCGTGCATCTTCAGAAGTTGTCTCGAAGGGCATTTTTGATATGTAAAGGGGTCTCGTTTTATTCTTCTCTCCCTGGTAGCTTAAAGATGGATGTGTAGCCGCTGTGGATCCTGTGCATTGACTGCTTCCATTGGTTTTGGAGGGCTATTTCTCCCCTGAGCCCTGTGCAGTGGCCTGCGTGGACTTCGGTTGTATTGAGCGAGGCGAGTTCCCTTGTTATTGTTTCTAGTTCTTGGTCTGTGGCTTGGCCCGTGTGTAGTCCGCCGATTATGGCTATTTGCTGTGCTCCTGTTAGTTGTTTTGCTTGTCGTGCTATGTTCGCTATTCCTGAGTGGCTACATCCAGCTATTACTATTGCCGTGTCTTGGAGCTTTATGGCTATGCCCGTGTCGTCCAGTAGCTTGTCTGGGACTACTTCCCCGGCTTCCTGTGTATAGAAACCCCTCGTTGCGTAGGAGTTGTCGCTTGTCCTGGGTATTTCTCCTAGGAACCATATGTCTGGAGCTAGCTCGAGGGGCTTCCTGGTTAGGACTGGCTCTAGGCTGGCGATTATTTTTTCCCACTGGGTGCTAGTGAGGGCCAGGTTGAAGCGCATGAAGCCTTCTCGAGAGGAATAGCTGGGCTTTACGACGTCTGGGTGTGCGACTAGGGGCTTGGCCTTTATCTTGTCTAGTATTTGGGGCAAGCCGCCGGCGTGGTCGTAGTGCCTATGAGAGAGAACTACTGCATCGATGTCTTCGAGAAGCATTTTTAGCGCCTGTGCGTTCCTGAGCAACACTTCTCCTGTCTGGCCAGTGTCAAAGAGGAGCCTGTATGTTTCCCCATTGTCGTAGACTGCTTTGACATGGATGCTTAGGCCGTGCTCTGCAAGCAGCCTTGTCATGCCGGAATAATCGTCCACGAGAACCGTCAGGTGGAGCTCGAGCAATCGTGGTCTTGGCACATGAACTCACTCATAAAGCTTCTATATATTTGTTGCACAACAAGACAATTACTTTTAAACACTTCTATCGGCTGTGGGAAAACCTTCCCGGGACCTACTCGATTACTGCACCAGCGACTACATCTATGCCTAGGGCCTGGGCCCTCTCATATGCGTCCTTGTCTATGTTTACAGCGACGATGATAAGCTTGTCCGCTTTTCTGCCGATAATTTTCTCCACTATTTTCGCCTTGTCGAGGAACCATTCAACGTCTTCTAGCTCCGCCCTCGACTTGACCTCTATGAGTACAGTTGTGTCGTTGTGCATATAGATGTCTACCTCTATTTTTGCGCCTCTCCGGTAATATTTGCCCTCGACGTCCTCATAGGTAAATTTGGCTACGTTTTCAGGCTTGATCCCCTTTGTCTCGAGTGCTTGCCTATAGATCTCTAGCACTGTGTGTTCCAGGTCTGAACCCCACCTTCTCCCCATGGAGCCTATAACAACTTTGAGCTCTGCTAGTGATTTACCTTGCTCTTGGAGTTGCCTAGAGTGCTCCTCCAGCATTTTGCTGTGTTGCTGTAGAATCTTTGTGTGTTCCTCCAGGACTTTCCTATGCTCTTCTAAGAGCTTTCTTTGCTCTTCAAGTATTTTGCTATGTTGCTCTAGGATTTCGCTGTGTTCCTCTAGTATCTTGCTGTGTTCTTCGAGTTTTTTGAAGACTTGCTCCCATTTCTTGTCGTTTTCTTCCCATCTTTTTTCTTCTAGTTCTAAGTGGGCTTGGAAGTCTTGCCGGAGCTTTTTCAGCTCTTCGAGTATAGTGTTTAAGCCGAGGAGCCCAGCTACCGCTAGTCTAAATTCTTCGTCTTCTCGCAATGTGTTGAGAAATCTGAGTTTTTCTTCTTTTGAGAGCATCTCACTCCTAATTTTTGTGCGTTAACTATCCTTTTAAAGTTGATGTAAGCATGTGTGTCCTATGTGCCAAGTTTTGTGGCTTTTGAACTGTAAATTTTTTGTTATAACAATGTTATTATTGATGATAACTTTGTTATGCTTATATTTTAAAAAGAGATTTCATGTAATAACTTTGTTTTTATTAATGATAACATTGTTATTATTCCTACCCATATGTCTAGCTTATCTCTATCTCTTCTATAAATTCAGTGATTGGTGGAGGATTTTTCTTCTTGTTTCTTTTCGTTTCTCTATACAAGATAAATCCCGTGGCAAGAGCAATTATGGCGACCAGTGCTAAGGTTGCTATTCCGGGGATTATTGTTTCTGGCTGGTCCTGGACAGCGTAGAAGGTTGTCTGGGAGCCGTCAAGCGTTATTTCTGTTGCTTGTATTGGTATTGGGGTCAGTATTGGCCAGAAGGCTTCTGGGAGTATTAGGGTGGCTTTTCCCATTGTGAGCCTTGTTTGTCTCGTTGTTTCTCCTATTTTGAGTGTGAGGGTCCCGTTGATTGGTTCTGGCGTGGTTAGTGTGAGGATGTAGGGTATAATGTAGGGTTTACGTATAGATAATATCTTGCCGGCCTCTGTTGTTGTTTGTTTCTCTGTTATTGTTCTGTTTCCCACCTTTAGTTGCATGCTTATCGTAGCTATCGGTGAGTCTTGTTTCTGGACTTTTAGTTGGGCTTGGACGGTGATTGTCTGTGGTAGCCTGCCTGCGCCAGTTATTTTGAGGCAGTTGCCGTCTTGTGTCAGGGAAAAGTCCTTGCTTGCAGGATTAGTGGCTACAAGTATGTCTGCTCCTGTTATGCAGAGGGCTAGGGGGTTTTCTGTTGTAGCTCTGAGTATGAGAGAATTGTTTCCGGTTAGCGTGACATTTGTATAGATGTTTATTTGTGTTCCCTGGCCTTTGGCCACCATCTTTAGAGACGCGTTTGTCCACAGGTTAATGGTGTTTGTTAGCTTGTAGCCGTCGAGTAAGAGTGTACATGTCATGTTGGCTGTTTTGCTTGTGAGGGATGATGCATCGACTTCGGGGATGTATGCTATCTTTATTTCGATTTGTTTTTTGACTGGAACCGTTAGGTTTATCCCGCTAGCCATCAGGATGATGGTGTGATTTCTCTCTGAGAAAACAGCTGGGAGCACCACTTGGGTGCCATTAATTCCCAGAATAAGGGAGATGTTTTCCACTTTGACGCCCGGCGGAGAAGAGAGGAGGACTGTGACGTTTTGGAGGCTCATCGGTTCAGTAGCTGTGCTCTCGAAGGTGAAGCTGAAGCTTGATACGTTTGCCTGGGTTTGTCTAAGCTTTAGCCACTGGGGGTAAACCGTGATGTTTAGTGCCTCAAGCCTTGGGATCCGTGACTCGGGCTTCTTGGCTTCTGAGAGGCCTGCAAGGATTGTTAGGGATATAACAAGGATTGTAGCGATGGCTATCTTGACTGGCTTCTTCATTTAGCTCTCTGGGCTTGGTATAGGGGCTGTTATTAAAACTTAACATATCCAGTTGAGTCCAACTGCTCCAGGCAAGAATCTATAATTTTAGACAGCTCAGGAACACGCTTGTGGGAACTGCAAGCGGCTCGTCGGAGAATTCTTCTTTTGTGAGGTAGACTATGTTTTTGATTTTTCCAATGCTTTTGGGGTATAATTTTGTTTTTCCGGTCCATTTTACCTCGAATCCCAGTGAAAGGTCGGGGAGGACCACATCGATCTCTGTTCTATTTCTCCAGTAGCCTACCCTGAACCTTCTGGCCAGATGTGTTGCTACCACGCTTTCCACTATTTTTGAATCGTCGGGCTTTTGAACGTGGCACCACTCCGAGAAGACCTCGTAGAGGAATGGGTCCGTGAGATGTACTTTTCTCTCCTTGTAGAATACCTCAACAGCCTTGTCTGGATCCATGAAGTAGAGATTCTTGGCGATGAATAGTTTCTCGAAGAGGTCTAAGTATTGGAAAACTGTTTTGTGTGACCTTATTTCGAACTCTTTTGCTATGCTGTTGAGACTCACCGGAGAGGGTAGCTTCTCGATTATGGCTTTTATGACTCTTTTGGCTATTGCCTCGTTTCTCCTTAGTTTTGCCAGGTCGTAGAGAAATGCTGAAAGATAAGTCTCTTTCACCTCTCTGCTTATGCTTTTATTCTCTAGGTAGGTCTTCACTGCCAGTGGGAAGCCTCCAGTTACCAGGTATGTTTCAAACAGTTTGTTTAGTTCTTCCCTCCAAGGGATGAGCTTCAAGCACTTCTCGCGTATTTCTTTCGGGCTAAAGTCTCTGATTTCCTCGAGTTTTCCGTATAGGTCTGGCCTGGAAACCTTTATGTATTCCCTGAAGCTTAACGGGTATAAAACGTAGTCCCTGCCTCGACCCCTCCTACCTGGGAATGTTTCTACTTCTCTTTTCGCATACATGCTTAGAGAGCCCGTGAGAACCACTATATCGTTTTGAAGATAGCCCCTGTCAACCATGTATTTGATTGCTCTATACCACTCTTTCGGGAAGGTAACCTCGTCTAGAAAAATAAACGAGACCCGAAGACCCTCGTTCCTTTTTATTTTCAAGTATTCCATGAGCACACTATTGAGTTCCTTGTGGTCGGCAAGCAAGTCACACCTGTAGTAGAAAATTGCCCTGGGATTATCAACTACTTGAAGAAGTTTTCCAATAAGAAGCTTCAAAAGTGTCGTCTTGCCGACTTGTCGTGGACCATAAAGGAAATGAAGAGCAGGTGTCTTGAGCTCAATTTCTTCTAGTAGCTGGGGCACCCATCTTACACTGCTTTGCCTCCACTTCTTGTAGTCCTCGTCTTCTTCGAAAGCCTCTTTGCCCTTCCACCATGGATTCTGTGATTCCATCTTGGTATTGAGAATACCAAGAAATATTTAAAGTCTTGGTATTGAAAATCCCAATGTTCCTTTTTACTTCTTCCCTAACGTAGCAGGGTTCGTAACTATTAACCGAGCACAATAGCTTTTCAGGAAGTTCCCATTAGCTGTAGGGCATTTTTAAATAGTATTTTTTCTTTTTCCTCTTGGCTTAGGGGGAGTCTATTGATAAGCTCGATCTGCTTCTTAGGCCCTAAATCTTCGGGGGTTAGGCCTGGAACCAAGTCGCTTCCAAACAGGATCTTCTCTGCTCCAAGCAACTTGATGTAATGAGCTAGCCTTTCGAGACCCACCTCACGAGCAAGAGTGATAATGCTGTACGACGTATCTAGGTATACGTTTCTGTGCGTAGCAATGTTGAAGACTTCTTTGAAGTGGAGGAGGCCTCCCATGTGTGCGTAGATCAATCTTGTCTCAGGTGCAATGTAAGGTAGGAGGGCGTAGTCTTCTAGGGGGTTTTCCCAGGGCTTGTATGGACTCTTGAAGTAAAGGCTTGATTCATCCATCCATAGGGCGTGCATGATTACCGGTATTTCTAGCTCGCCCGCTCTCCTCAGGACCTTCCAGACGTGCGTGCTCCTTAGGCAGAAGCCCTGAATGCCTGGGTGGAGCTTAAGCCCCCTCAAGCCCAAGTCCGTGACAGCCCTCTCTAGCTCCTTCACCGACTTATCCGCGGGGTTGGGAACAACCGATGCGAAGCCTACTAGCCTTCTCGGCTCCACTTCGACTATCTTGTATATGTAGTTGTTGGAAATGTATGGGGCTATGGCAGTATGACTGCCTTCGAGACCCCACTCTTGTCCATTAAGTCAAGTAGCTCCTCGGCGATGTTTTTTGGACTGACGCCCTTATCTTCAGCATCAAGAGGTGGATGGATATGAATATCAATTACTCTTGAAAATTCCTGCATAATACATTAATTTCATACATGCTTTTATGGTTTACTTTACTTTTCTAGTTTGACTTTTCTGTTTAACTTGTAGCGGTAATTTATGACTAGTTTTTGTCCCGAGTAATGGAGTAAGGTTAAGTATATATTCTGGGGCAGAAGTTATGTTCTGGGGTAGAAGTTGCTGTTTGATGAGAGGCCAAAGGAGAGAAGAGAAGACCTATACGATAGGGAAAAAGAGATAGAAGAATTAAAGAGAAGTATAGGGAGACCCTTAATCTTGCTTACAGGTATAAGGCGTATAGGAAAGACTTCTGTGCTCAGAGTTGCACTCAGCGAGCTGGATATTCCCTATGTACTCATAGATGCGAGGTCGCTGAGGAGGAACTACAGCAGGAGCGATTTGTTTCGGCTTATAGCTCAAGGGCTCAGCGGCTCCCTTGACAAAATCAAAGACTTGCTCATGGGTATCCGTGGGTTAAGAGTTATGGGGGTCGAGGTCGAGGTTTCTTGGAGGGGAAGCGACTCTCTGAGCCTAGTAGAGCTGTTTGACCGGCTAAACAAGAAAAAGATTGTAATTGCTATTGATGAAGCACAGAGGCTGAGGGGACCGAGGTCATCAGAGCTGAAGGATGCTATTGCACACGCCTATGACTATGACAAGAATATTTCCTTTATTCTTACTGGCTCAGAAGTGGGGTTGCTATACGATTTTATTG
>Ga0209739_100092_pt1 | contig 40538 bp, 43 predicted proteins | sample JossMetagenome_2_FD_184729 | JGI IMG/M metagenome (GOLD analysis project Ga0209739, IMG submission 184729) | Hot spring sediment microbial communities from Joseph's Coat, Yellowstone National Park, USA - JC3_ASED (SPAdes) (version 3) | ecosystem: Environmental > Aquatic > Thermal springs > Hot...
CAGGTTCCACACCAATGCTACCAGATTTTCCCAAGGAGTTAGATAAAGGTAAGGCCATACAGGCGCAATACATAAGAAGGCATTTTTCAGAGGAGCTTCAGAAGGCACCTGAGTTAAAGGCTAAGGGCTATAAGTATGCCTATCTCTTTGTTATGGGGAATCCAATAGAGCTCTTAAGACCGTTTGATGTTTTTATTGGTGTTTATCCCGAGATAACATCATTAAACATTTCCTATAAAGGCGAGGCTATTCCCGTGCTTGATGCTGCCGAGGGCCTTGTTGGCTTTCCAACGGATGTATGTGGTTATGTTAAGATGGGGGTTGCATCAACATATATGGCTAATAAGATTAAGGTTACGGTACCGGTAATTGGGCACATGCCTGAGCCCGATTTAATGGTGCTTCATTACACAGGTTGTCAGGTATATATTCATTGGTGGGAGCTTTATCAATACATGTTTAACACACCCGTACTAGTCTACGATATACCTCACCTAAGGCACCTTGAAGATACTGCAAAACCTCATAAGGAGGATATTGAATACGTTGCCGAACAATTAAAGGATTCAGTACCTTTCCTCGAGAAGATTTCCGGCGTGCCCTTCGATGAGAGTAAGTTTAAGGAATCGGTTAAAATAACGGCAGAGACGTGGGATTATTGGCGTCAAACAATTGAGATGGAGAAATTAGTTCCAGCGCCTTATGACGCGTACTTTGAAGCTATTTATTACATGTCGATGATAACGATATATAGGGGTACCAAGGATGCCCTGGATTATTATAAGTACTTGCTTGATGAGTTAAAGGCTAGGTACAAGTTCATTAATGAGCATCCCGAATATGCTGAAAGATTTAGGCTGATATTTGAGGGGGTGCCTCCATACCATAACTATAAGTCATTTTGGAATTTATTCAAGAGATGGGGTGCTCGCATGGTTTATGCGACGTATCCGAAGGTTCCGGGCATGGAGCTCTTTAGGTTCGATCCAAGCAGGCCTTGGGAGAGTGAGGCTGAGTACATGATATTACCCTATTGCAACATTAACTATAAGGATAGGGCTGAAATACTAGCTAAGTACGTCGATGAATATAAGGCGGATGGGGTTGTGGTACATTCAATTAAGAGTTGCAAGTCGTTCTCGTCAAATCATGGAGACTTTAAAGAATATCTATCTAAAGAATTAGATGTACCCGTGCTATTAATAGAGTCAGACCATGTTGATCCAAGGTATTACTCGGAGGCTCAGATTAAAAATAGAATTGATGCCTATTTTGAAGCATTATCATTGAGAGCTAAGAGGTGATGGGGATGGACTACGTGATGGGTGTAGATGCAGGTTCAACGTACACGAAGGGTGTTTTAATGAATGAGGATAGGGAAATAGTTGCACTTGATGTTACCTTAACTGGTGCTAATATAAATAATGCAGCTGAAACAATACGTAGGAAGCTTCTTGAGAAGTCAGGCATCAAGGAGACAGACGTGAAGCTTGTCGTTGGTACTGGCTATGGTAGGTACATAATTAGGTTTGGCAATATACAAGTGACAGAGATTAGTTGCCATGCGAGGGGCGCTCATTATCTGTTTCCAAATACGAGGACTGTTCTCGATATAGGCGGTCAAGATATGAAAGTTATTAAAGTTAATGAGAGGGGTGATGTTGTCGATTTCGTTATGAACGATAAATGTGCAGCAGGTACTGGAAGATTTGTCGAGACTATTATAAAATCTTTCGGATTAAACTTTAAGGATGCAAACGACTTAGCGCTAAAGTCAAGGAGGGGTATAGCATTATCAAGTACGTGTACTGTATTCGCACAAACAGAGGCAATGGAGCACTTAGCTATTGGTGATGCTATTGAGGATATAATGTATGGTGTATTTAAATCCGTAATAACTAGGGCTGTTGGATTAATAACGAGGGTTGGCTTAACTCCTGAACTAACATTCACTGGCGGATTATCACTTAACCCTATAGCCGTTAAGATCTTAGAGACCATGCTTAAGACGAAAGTTAATCATAGTGACATGACAATGTTCGCAGGCGCAATTGGTGCTGCATTATATGGAGTTGAGAAATTAGAAACAGAGAAGTACATAGGGTGAGGGGCATGATAACAGCAGGCATAGATTTGGGTTGGAAACACACCAGGGTTGTGTTACTTGAGGATGGCAATAAGATACTAGTTAAGAAGTATATACCAACTACGTTTAAGCTTGAGGAGGATGCAGAGAGACTATATAATGACGCGCTGAATGATGTTGGGATTAAAGCAACTGATGTTGATTATATAGTTGCCACAGGTGCAGGTAGGTATAGGCTTAAGTTTAGGAATGCTAATGTTACAGAACTAACAGCGGGAGCCTTGGGCGCCAAATTCCTATTTCCAAACACAAGAACAGTAATAGATATAGGCACAACGCAAACAAGGGTTATGAAAATTGATGATAAGGGAAAGGTGATAAAGTTCATGACCAATGATAGGTGCGCTGCCGGCGCTGGTGCGTTTCTAGAGAGAGTGGCGCTTTACACGCAGGTTAATTTGCCTGACCTTGGTAATATTGCCCTTCAATCTAAAAGTCCTGTCACAATATCGACAGTGTGCAGTGTATTAGCTGAAACAGAAATAATAAACTTATTAACATTAAATACGCCATTAGAGGATATACTAATGGGCGCTGTAAATTCAATAGTTGGTAGAGTAATGCCTCTTATAAGGGTTGTAGGTATACAGCCAGAAATCACGTTAATTGGGGGAACTGTGCTTAATCCAGCGTTGATTAAGTCACTAAGTAATAATTTGAAGGCGAGCATAAATGCCACAATGGATACATTCTATGCAGGTGCAATTGGCGCTGCATTACTTGGTTATAAAAGATTAATGAAGGTGAAAGGTGGGTGAGGTGAGCAGGATGAATGCCGAGACCAAACTGAGCGGGCCAGAAATATTGGATTACTTTAAGGATGTGGTTGAGGATGCCTATGTAACATTCAATTTTGCTAAGCAATGGAAGGAGGAGTACAAAATGAAATTACTTGGCTACTACCCAGTGTACTTCCCAGAGGAGATAGCCTATGCTATGGGTGTGCTCCCAATAAAGTTATTTGGCGGTGTAGGTAGGATAGAACCATCTGAGGCAACATCTAGGTTCCAATCATTTACATGCTCAATACCTAAAACAATACTACAATTAGTAATGAGCGGCTCGTTAGATTCCTTTGATGCACTTGCTTTTACGAATATTTGCGATGTGGCTAGAAACTTAGCATTTGTTATACATAGGAATTATGGTAATAAATTCCGCGTGATATACCTGCACTATCCCATAAATAATGTATTACCGTCTGCGTCTAAATACATGAAAGAGGAATACGAAAGATTAATTAACGAATTAAGTCAAATAACTGGTAATAAGTATGATCCTGAGGTATTGCGTAAGTATATAATATTGGGCAATAGAAAGAGACAAATATTAAGGGAATTGCTTGAGATAAAGGTTAATAAACCATGGAATATGCCATTTGATGAGTTATTCACAGTATTTTTGGCAAGTATGGTTATGCCTGTTGATAAATTCGTTGAGTTAGGTAGTAAGTACTTAGAGTATGTTAAGGGAAGACCTGAGGAGAAACCCGTAGAGAGAATACGTACAGTGATTTTGGGAGATTTCTGTGAACAACCACCGCTTCAATTATTTAAGATCATCGAGATGAGCGGTGCCTATATCCTAATATCTGACTACATAAAGAATGCAATCTGGATTGGTGATATAGATGCTAATGAAAAGGATCCAATAGATGCTATGGTAAAGGCTTATGTGAACAATCCAACACCATTAACCACGAGATATCACCCAGCTATAAATAAGCATGAGTTCATAAAGAAATATGTTAAAGACATGAACGCGAATGCTGTCATATTCTTAACACCTAAATTCTGCGAACCCTCGCTCTACGATCACATGATATATAGATTAGCACTTGATAGTATAAAGATGCCTTATGTACGCATCGATTATGAGGAAGGCATGACAAGTTTTGAGCAACCTAGAACTATGGCTGAGACATTCTTTGAATCATTGCTCTTTGAACTTTGATTATATATTTAAAATAATTTATGTAAAACGATATTGCATTATTTCTAGGTATAATTAATTAAAGGTAATGTTTTAAAAATAATGCTGCGGTATTGATTTAATGACCAATTATATAGGTTCTCGTGTGCCGCGTTTTGAGGACTTAAGAACATTAACTGGACGGGGTGAGTACGCTGATGATTTACCAACACCACCCAACACTCATTATGTAAAGATACTGAGGAGTACCCACGCGCATGCAAAGATAAAGAGAATAGATGCAAGTAAGGCTTTGAAACTACCTGGTGTTGTTTCGGTAATTACTGGGCAGGATATTAAGCAGGTGATGGACCCATACCCATTAGCGTTACACGTACCTATTAAGTATTACCCAATCGCCATAGATAAAGTTAGGTATGTTGGTGAACCAGTTGCGGTTGTTGTAGCTAGGGATCCATTTACGGCAGAAGACGCGCTTGAATTAATAGATATTGAGTATGAACCGCTTAAACCGGTATTGAGTATAGAAGATGCATTGAAGAATGACTCCATAATACATGAGGAGGTTGGTAGTAATTTAATATGGCATAGAACGTATAGATTTGGAGATCCCGACCGTGCGTTTTCAACAGCGGATTTAACAGTTAACACAACCTTTAAGGTACCACGATTTACGGTACCTGCACTCGAACCTTACGTTGTCATGGCACAATACAATCCATCAAGTGATGAATTAACAATCTGGGCTAATTTCCAGGGACCATTCTCACTATTTTATATAGCAGTCAGGGCGTTGAGAAAGCCACTAAATAAGGTTCGTTTAATAACCCCAAGAGACATTGGTGGAGGCTTTGGCGTTAAGGTACCGTTAATATACGAGGCAGCATTAATAGGTGCTGTGGCTGAGTTGGTAAAGGTTCCTGTTAAGTGGGTTGAATCAAGAACAGAAAGCTTCATGAGCAGCACAAGAGCTGCTAATAGGTTGGCAGTATTTGAGCTAGCCCTTAAGAAAAACGGTGAAATACTTGGATTGAGAGCCAAAATAATAGATGACTACGGCGCATATCCACGCTCACCTGAACCTGGTACATTCTTTAGACAGTTCGGTAATTTTGTTGGTCCATATAGAATAAAGAATGTGCTTATTGATGCTTCAGTAGTTGTTACGAATACCGTCCCATCAAATCCAATAAGGGGTTTTGGAGGTCAGCAGCTCTATTTACCTCTTGAAAAAACTATCACTAAGGCTGCCAAAGCATTAAATATGGACCCTGTTGAATTTAGGTTAAAGAACTTAATACAACCAAGTGAAATGCCCTATAAGACAGCAACAGGTGGTGTGTATGATTATGGTGACTATCCAAGGACACTCATGAAAGCATTAGAGTTAATAAATTATGAGGAAGCATTAAAAATAAAGGAACAAGCTAAGAAGGAGGGTAGGCTCGTAGGTATTGGTGTAGCAATTGGTGTTCATCCAGCCGGTTCTAATATGGGTTATCTAGATGCTGCGTTAGATCCTGAGTATAGAAAGAGCGAAAAGTATCTGCCAAAGAGTGGATGGCATGATACTGCTATCGTGATTGTACAACCACTCGGTGAAGTAGTGGTAACAGCACCAACAGCTCCTCAGGGACAGGGTCATGAAACAGTGATCGCGCAAATCGTAGCATCAATTCTAGGGGTATCTCCTGAAAACGTTAGGGTTGTAACCTCAGTGGATACCTCTAAGGACCCATGGTCAATACCTACGGGCACTTATTCCTCTAGGTTCACGACCAACATGGTTAATGCAGCATATAACGCTGCTATGCAAGTACGTAATAAGATAATTAGGATAGCATCTAAAATATTGGGAGTTCCTCCTGAGAATTTAGAGTTAAGTGATGGTAAAATTTACGATAAGAATGACCCATCTAAATCAATATCATTTAAAAGAATCGCCGGACTCGCCCACTGGAATCCATACGCCCTGATGGAGTATGGAGAGGAGCCAGGACTCATTGGTGTTGGTGTATTCCAATATCCCACGGTAAGCACTGTAAGTTCTAATGATGAGGTGAATTCCTCAGCAACGTACGCATTCTCGGCGAATTTAGCATTGGTAGAAGTTGACCCAGATACTGGTGATGTTAAAGTCCTAAAGTTCGTCTCTGCTGATGATGCCGGTAGAATAATAAACCCAGGAATTTTCGAGCAGAACGTCATAAGTATGATAAACCAAACCTTGGCCTTAACGCTTTATCAGGAGCTTGTTTATGATAAGAATGGTAGATTAGTAACCACAGATTTTGATACATACTTTGTACCAACAGTTAATGAGGCCGTATACTCAATGGATTGGGCCTCCGTAGAAACTCCATCTAAATTCTCACCAATTGGTAGTAAGGGCTTTGGTGAGTCGATACTTTCGTCAGGCCCAGCGGCGTTATTAATGGCCATTGAAGACGCAATCAATGCCGAGTTTGATGAATTACCAGTTACTCCCGAAAAGATTTGGAGGGCAATCCATGAGATAAAAAGCAAATGATTAAATAATTATTGATAAAATTTATAAAAACAAAGCCGCGAATATGCTTAATGCTACGTGCATGGAATTTTATGTATACTATAAACCCGGCACCATTTGATTATTTGCCTGTACAATCTCTTGATGAGGCTGTTAAATTACTTCATGAGTATGGCGAAAGTGCGAAGGTAGTAGCTGGTGGTCAATCGTTATTGCTTTTGATGCGCAAGAGACTTATAACTCCAAAGGTGTTAATTGATTTAAATAAAATAAATGGACTTAATTATGTTCAGGCAGTGAATGATCAATTATTGATAGGGGCTTTAACTACATTCTCTGATGTAATCAACTCAAAGGATGTATTCAAAGATTGCCCAATACTTTATGAGGCGGCGCGTACGACTGCTGATGTTCAGGTTAGGAACCGTGCAACAATTGGCGGAAACCTTGCAGAGGCTGCGCCTGGTGCTAATATTCCACCTGTTTTATTAGTCAGTGATGCAAAAATCGTAATTAAAAGTAACTCAGGTGAAAAAATTGTAAGGGCTGAGGACCTATTCCTGGGGCCCTATAGATCGGCTTTAAGTAACGACGAGATAATTAGGGAGATTCAGATTCCATTAGTTAGTTGTAAGGGATACTCATATTCATACTATAAGGTTGCGAGAAGAAAGCAGGAATTTGGTATATTAGTCGGCGCATTGTTGATTAAGTTTTCTGAAGATAAGAAGGTACTTGATGTTAAATTAGCCTTTGGGAACGCCACGAGCAAACCCACGCGCTTGAAGAACGTGGAGGAGGAACTCATTGATAAGGTTTTAACTAATGATTTGGTGGAGAGGGTATCCTCAAGAGCTGATTCTAACCTAGACATACGTAGCACAGCAGCGGCTAGTGCGGAGTATAGGAGGAACCTTGTACGCGTATATACAAAGAGGTTGTTAATTGATGCAGCAAGGATGGTAGGGGTGATGTGAGGTGGGTAGGCATCTAGTTAAAATTAAGGTTAATGGAAAGTTGTATGAGGCTGAGGTTGAGGATCGAATGTTGCTTGTACAGTTCTTACGTGAAGTAGCAGGTGCAAGAAGTGTACATATGGGATGTGAATCTGGATATTGTGGTGCATGTACAGTTATTATGAACGGAAAATTGGTGAAGTCATGCATGATACTTGCTGTTCAAGCCGATGGCGCTGATATAATGACAGTAGAGGCATTAAGTCAAGATGGGAAGTTACACCCAATTCAGGAAGCATTTAGAGAGAACTTTGCTGCACAATGTGGTTATTGTATGCCAGGTATGATAATGGCAACTTACTATTTACTATCGCATAATCCCAACCCAACTGAGGAGGAAATCAAGGAGGCAATTACGGGTAATATATGCCTCTGTGCAGGTTATCAAAATATTGTTAAGGCCATAAAGGCAGCTTCTGAAAAAATGCGCACGCTCTCAAAAATTTAAGCGCCCTTATTGTTTTAGTTCTGGCTTAAATAATTAAATAATGCTAATACTTAAAAATAATATACCTTAAATGGACTATTTGATGAGCTCGCAATCGGGAACCTCCGAGGCTCAGTTCAAAGATATAATATATAACCCGAGATGGTACGAGCATACAGCAATGATAATGATAAACAGACCAAAGAATCTCAATGCTTATACATTAAATACTATTAGGGAGATAATAACGGCTTTAGAAATGGCTATGAATGATGATTATGTCCAATTTATTGTAATTACAGGAGCAGGAGATAGGGCCTTTTGTGTTGGTGGTGATGTGTTTGAGTATGGCGAGGTTTATCGCAGAAAACCCAATGATTGGTGGAAGTATGGTGAGTATTACGGAAGAATGCTTGAGATGATAATGCATGTAGGAAAACCTGTCATTGCGCGCGTTAATGGTTATGTTGCTGGAGGGGGGTTTGAGATTTTAGCCGCCTCAGATCTAGCTATAGCAGCTGAGCATGCAAAGTTCTTATCACCAGGCCCAAGGGTTGGTATGACATCAGTTGGTGGTTTATCACAGTGGTTACCGTTACATGCTGGTTTAAAGAGAACATCATACCTAGTTCTTGTTAGCAGGGAGATAGATGCTAAGATAGCATACGAGTGGGGGCTAGTTAATGATGTCGTTCCTTACGAAAAACTAGATGATAAAGTTAAAGAGTACATAGACTCAATGCTTGATTTATCACCGACAAGTCTTCAGTACTTTAAGATCCAGGTTAATTGGTGGCGTGATATCGTGTGGCACAGTACGTGGGAGCACGCTAGAATATTCTTTGCAATGAATATAGGATCAATAGAACCATCTGAGGGTATGGTATCATTTATGTACAAGAAGCCAAAGAATATGCGCGGTGTTAGAGATGATATAGGCAGGGGCGTTGATCCAAGATACCCATATGGGCCGTTAACTGTAACATGTCCCAAATGCGGTGCTAAATACCTGCCCGAGAATTCAAAGTACTGCTTAGTTTGTGGAGCTAAATTAAAGGATTAGGGTGAGAAAGTATGAAAGCAGCAGTATTTTATGGTCCCAATCAAGACCTTAAAATAGAGGATATCCCAACACCCAAACCAGGCCCTGGTGAGGTTTTGGTCAAGGTTGCAGCCACAGGTATATGCGCAACGGATATACACTACGTGTTTGAGGGAGTGCCTACAGGTAAGAAACCACCATTAATCCTTGGTCACGAAATTTCTGGTACTATTGAGGAGGTAGGACCTTACGTTGATGGCTTTTCACCAGGTGATCCCGTCTTAGTAACGCCTGTTGTTTCATGCGGTAGATGTTATAATTGTCTCATTGGTAGGGATAATGTATGTGAGAATATGAAGATGATAGGTAATGACTTAGACGGTGGCTTCGCAGAATACGTAAAGGCACCTATAAGGGCTGTTATAAAGCTACCAAAGGATTTACCAATACCACTCGAAGACGCTTCCGTGATTTCTGACGCCATGTCAACGGCCTATCATGCAATTAAAACCCGTGGTGAGGTAAAGCCTGGAACTAAAGTGATGATTATTGGTCTTGGTGGTCTCGGGATACATGCCTTACAAATAGCCCTAGCACTAGGTGCTTATGTAATAGCTGTTGATATAGATCCCAGAAAGTTGGAATTAGCTAAACAATTCGGTGCCCATGCAACGATAAACTCCAAAGAAGTTGATCCTGTAGCTGAGGTTAGGAAATTAACCGACAAAAGAGGGGTAGATATAGCCTTTGATTTTGTCGGTAATCCTCAAATTTCCGAGCAAGCCTTTAGGGCTGTTAAGACTGGAGGTACTGTAGTTGTTGTTGGGTATTCCGATAAGATATGGAATTTAGCAATGAGTAGATTAATGTATAGGGAGATAACAGTCAAGGGATCACTTGGTTCACCCCTTCATGAATACTACGAATTAATAGAACTTGTACGTATTGGTAAGGTTAAACCAGTGATATCAGCCAGGGTTAAACTTGAGGAAATAAATGATGCATTAAGGGCGTTGAAAGAGGGCAAAGTAATAGGTAGGCAGATCGTTATTCCGAAATAAAAGGTGATGATATGTCCACGGTCTCTGTTAATATTAAAGATGGCGTTGCAACAATAGCAATAAACAACCCACCACTTAATATAATAACGTTAAAGGTAATGCAGGAATTAGAGGCTAAGTTAAACGAGTTAATAGGTAATAATGATGCTAAAGTCATTGTTTTAAGGTCAGGAAACGATAAACTATGTAGTGCCGGAGCGGATGTTAAGGAGCATTTTCCTGAAATGGCTACAGACCTCATAACATCACTAGCTCGATTAATAAAGTTACTGATTAATTATCCAAAACCAACAATATGCGTAATAAATGGTAAGTGCTTAGGTGGAGGCATGGAGCTATTTACATCATGTGATTTCGTAGTTGTTACAGATGATGCCGAATTAGCCGTGCCGGAGATAAAATTAGCAACATTCCCACCATTTGCAATAGCATTATTACCTAAATTAATGAGCTTGCATAAGGTGTACGAAATTGTTTTAACGGGTAAGAGTGTGTATGCTGAAGAAGCTAAACAACTAGGCCTTGTTAATTATGTTGTTTCTAAACAAAATCTAGATGATACACTGAATAAGTTAATTAATGACTTATTAAGCAATAGTCAGGCCGCAGTAAGACTCGCTAAAAAAGCGATATTATTATCGGCGGGATTACCCATAGATGAGGCTATTGATGCTGCATCCTTCGCATACTTAAGCGAACTTATAAAACTTGAAGATTACGTGGAAGGTTTACGCTCATTCCTGGAGAAGAGAAAGCCTATGTGGAAAAATAAGTAATTATCTGATTTTTAATTTTAAAATCTTTAACTTAGCTAGATCCATCTTACGATGGTTGATCAAGCTTCGCCTCCTTAGTCTCCTTCATAAGTAATGGCGAAATAACTCCTAAGAAGCTGTAAATTGCCATGACCGTTGCGAGGATCCACCAGCGAGCTACGAATTGGGTGCCTATTAACACAGATAATATTATGGGCGCCATACCACCACCAACAACAGCGCCTACCTGATACGACATAGTTGCGCCTGAATATCTATACTTTGTTGGGAATTGTTCAGGTATTATTGCCGACATTACCGAGTAACCTCCCATTGTTATAAAGCCCCAGAGTAAGATTTGGGCGAGTATTGCTATGGCTGGATCCCTTGTACCAAGCATTAGTGGGTATGCATATGCGTACGGTATACCAATACCAAATAGTATTACGTCGACCCATCTCCTTCCTATCTTGTCGCCTAGCATACTGAAGATTATTATGAAGAATACTGCCGTTAATGAGGCTATGGCTTGTGTAAACAATCCAAAGGTCCTCTGGTAACCAAGACCAACCATGTAGGGGACGCTGTAAGCAATAAATTCATAACCGAGCGCTAAGTCCGCTGCAGTGAGTAGTACGCCGAGTATTATGGGCCACCAATGGTACTTCCAAACCTCGAGCGATGGTCTTCTCGCAACACCATACCTATACCTGGTATCCTCAAACAATGCGCTCTCGATTAATGCGTATCTTATGGCTAAACCAAAAACCACGATAGCCGCACCTGCGTAAAATGCTATTCTCCAACCTGCTGTTAAGAAGTTCGGACCATATATTGCAGCTAATAATCCAAGGACAGAACTAGCTGCCAATAATCCCAATGGGACACCTTGTTGCACCCACGATGCCCAAAAGGCCCTCCATCTAGAACCCGCCACATACGCATTCTCTAAAACCCATGTCACTGCGCCACCCCACTCACCACCAACCCCAAAACCTATTATGAACATGAAAATGCCGACCAACGCCAAGGCACCATAACCAATCTGGCTAAAGGTTGGTGTCAAACCAATACCGAGGGTACCAATGCCTATAAGTACTAAATCCCATACCAACGCATACTTCCTACCAAACCTATCGCCCAAATGCGCAAAGACAAAACCACCAATTGGACGTGCAACAAAACCCACGAGTAATGATGTAGCTAAGGTATATGCCATGGCTATACCTGGCGGTACCTTAGGTGGTAAGAAAATACGCGGCCAAACTAAACCGGCACTGATTGCCGCAATAAAGAAATCATACCACTCAATGGTCGTCCCTATAACAGCAGCGGTAGCTACTAGTACTAGGTCTCGGAATTTAACAGCAGGCTTCGTACCAGAGCTTGACCCAGCCATATCGATCAGCCTTACATAGTACATTACATATTTAAAAACTTATTTACGAATTAATTGATAAACAAATAGATAATAAATTATAAAAGTAAAACATATATAATATATATAAATAGCAATAATTCAATAATTCCTTGAATAAAAATTAAATAAAAATATGCATATTGATATACATAAACGAACAAAAATAATGTCCAAAGCAATTATATGCAGCGGTTACTATAAGAATTATTATTATTTAAATAATAGCTGATAATGCAATAATACCCTAAAAATTATGTAATTAAAATATAAATTATGTATGCACGTGCAAAAATTGATGCCATTGATTGAGAAGGAAGAATTAGAGAATAATCCCTGGGTAAGAATAATAAGATTATTCCCAACAAGAAGAGAAAGAGCCTTACTCAACAATGTCAATAATATTAAATCGTAATAGTTATTAAGTATAGTAGTGGTATGGAACCTAAAAGTATTGGTATAGGTAGGGCTGGTGCGTATTTTTTAATCGGTAATATATATCTAAACGTCATGTAAAGCCCAATCAATATGCCCAACAAGGATGCCAATGATGCCATCAATCCCTCGATAAACGTGAAACCATAATTCTCATACTCAAGCATTGTTAAGGAGACCAGGGTTGCGTAAAGCACCAGGTCACCAACACCAATACCTATACCATCCATGTCGAGGATTAAACCCCTGAGTATTGGGTATTTACCCTCACCATACTTCGAGAGCTCTGTGACGAGCTTACCAAGTAAGCCTTTGTATACCATCACTATATCATAAAGCGGTAACGCCACTAGTAATATGGCCAGTGTCCATGCAGGTAAGGCTATTGTGAATATCACGCCTGCCATGGAGCTATACGCGCTTATCGCAAAAGCCCTAACCACAGTATTCCTAGCCTTAATCGCGGCGTACAGTATTAACGCGCTAATGACTATCGTAAGTATCAACGGTGAGAGGGGATATTCAATGAGAGGCTTTATTTCATAGCCGTATACGTAGGTTGATACATAGAATAATGTGGAGCTTATTATGACTATTGCCAATAAAACATTCTTTAATGTCTCGAACGCCTTTATTGAGCCACGCTTAATTAATCGATAAATTATATATGTTGCCACAACCATAATTAGTATTATGACTGTCACATTATAAAGACCAGCATTTGATGTATTTACTGATTGAAAAGGAGGACCAGCAGGTACCTGTGTTTCTCCAATCCTTATTAATGACAGTATGAGCATTACGGCTATTATTGGTGATATCAATGGTAATAATAAGTGCGTTGATTTAACAATGCGTTCTTTATTCGACACGAAGTAGGTATCTCGACCTAATTTATAACCTTAACTAACCCTCAATCCTCAGGACTTAGATATGTTGTTTATGAACCTCGAGAAGTTAAGCCAATAGTTCTTAATGCTACTTAAGTCCTTTGAGAATAGGTCCCTAATGTCCTCTATGTTCATGAGGACCATGGCGATCCTATCGAGACCCATACCAAAGGCTAAAACACTACTCCTCTTGATACCAAGGGGCATTACAACCTCAGGCCTGAAGATCCCTGAACCAACAAACTCAATCCAACCAAGCTTCTCGTGATAGGCATAGCCCTCTGCGGATGGGCTTGTGAATGGGAAGTACGCTGGCTTGAACATCACCTTCCTTAAACCCATACCCCTAGCTAACGCTTCGAGGATGCCGAGTAGGTGCTTGAAGCTTAGGTTTTCGCCAACAACGATACCATCGGCCTGGTGAAACTCCATGGAGTGCTTCGGGTCCAAAACCTCGGGCCTGAAAACCCTATCTATCGTAAATACCCTATACTCACCATCACCACGTTTATACAATGTCCTAACGGAGACTGAGGTCGTCTGAGTCCTGAGTACAAGCCTAACAGCCCTATTGGGGTCCCACTTGTAACCCCATCCTCTAGAGCCCGTTATCCAACCGTTCTCGTGCGTTTGAGAAACTCTGTTCATAAGTTCATTATCGAGAATTTTACCTGAACTTGGGTATTTGAGGAAGTACGTGTCGTGAATCTCCCTGGCGGGGTGGTCCTGGGCTTGGAAAAGGGCGTCGAAGTTCCAGAACTCCAGTTCTACGTGAGGGCCATAAGCCTCCTCAAACCCTAGTGAGACGAAGACCTCCTTCACGAATCTTAAGAACTCAGCAAAGAAGTGCTTTGTGATTATTGGTGCCTGGGGTGGTGGTATTGATAAATCGAACCTCTTAATCACCATGTTCCTCCAGGTACCACTTCTTATTAGCTCGGGTGTTAATGCCGTAATTACAGTGCTCGATTTTATCAAGCCCCTCATGAACAAGTCCCGCGCCTTATCCGTGGCACTAAGGATTATAATGCTCCTCTCCCTGACCTTGACGATACCCCTCCTCATGAACTCTTGAATAATTGACCTATGCTCCTGCGATATCTCATCCTCAGCGATGGGGTTCCTTACTGCATCAAGAATAGCTTGCCTATTACTGACCTCAACGAGTTTATCGCCATTAACAATCTCAATGATACCCCTAGCCACCCTCACCATGCCCAATCTTGTTAATGCAGATACTGCATAGTTAACCTCGGTAATTGATATGTTGATATTAAGACCCTTAGCAATGTTGGGTATGTCATTGATGCTAGGCTTACAGTTACAACTAAGTAATACGCGTGCAAGCCTAACCTCGGGAAGACCAAGCTCGAGGTATTTCTTACCTTCATCCGTCAACTCAATATACCTGCGGATCTTCTTGTCAATCTTAAGTAAACCCATGCTTTCTAACTCAGCGATGCTTCGCATGAGGGAATTGGCATCAATGCCCAACTTGGCTGATAGATCATCCACACTCACCGCCTGTGTGCTAATTAGTGCCTTAATTATCTCGAATTCCTCCTGAGGAAGCACGAGCTCGTTATTGCTCATTTACTAATTCGAGGATAAATTAATTATTTTAAGGATTACTTAATCTTTTGGTCAAATCCAATGGTTCCTTGATTTTCTAGAGTTTCCTTATGCATATGTGGGGTTATATAGAGTATATAATAGGTAATGCTAAAAAACATGTGGAGTAATTACGACTGTATGGAGATAGTCGTACTCGTAAAGCTAGCCCTAGACACGGGGCAGTTGAGAATGACTGAGACAAAGATCGACCTTGAGGCGACCCCCCTCAAGATAAGTGATATTGATAGGAATGCCGTTGAGGAGGCTATCAGGGTTAGGGAGAAGGTTGGTGGTAAGGTTCACGTAATCTCAGCCTTGAAATATGGACCCATACAGAAGAGGCAGCAGGAGGCTGAGAGCCTCCTCAGGGAGGCATTGGCAATGGGTGCTGATGATGCCTACTTAATAATTGATGATTTATTATTGAACAGTGATCAGTTAATGACGGCCAAGGCAATAGCCGCGGCCATAAGGAAGTTGGGCAGTTATGACTTGGTGATAGCTGGTGAGGCGACAATAGACGGTTATACAAGCCAGGTTGGTCCTAGGGTTGCCACTGAACTTGGCATACCTGTTGTGACATTCGTTAGGGAGTTGAAAGTCGAGGGTAATAAGGCGATTGCTAAGAGGGATCTCGAGGATACCGTGCAGACTGTAGAGGTTGCATTACCTGCATTGATTACGGTTACTAGGGAGATAAACGTACCCAGAATACCACCACTACTTCAAATAAGGGCTGCCATGAAGAAGCCGATAAATAGGTTAAGCCTAGCCGACTTAGGCTTATCGCTAAAACCCACTGTCGAGGTTGAATCTATAGTTCCGGTGCAGGTTAAGAGGAAGGGTGTGATAATTAAGGAAGGTACCTTAGATGAGAAGGTGGATAAGTTAATACAAGCATTAATCCAGGAGGGGTTGATAACACCGAGGTGATGGAGATGAAGGCACTCGTAATAGGCTCCATAAACGACACAGGATTAATCGGTCTAGCCCAGAGGTTGGAGAAGCCTGAAATTCATTACCTGCTAATTGGGTCAGGGGATGCGGCACAATTGGGTAAATACGGCGTATCTAAGGTTTACCAACTAGCGGCTCTGGTTGATGAAACCTCATTTGCGGAGACTCTGGTGGATCTAATAAATAAGGAGACATACTCCCTCGTACTCGCACCCGTGAGTAAGTACTTCAAGACAGCAATACCAATGGCAGCTCAAAAGATGTCCGCCCCCCTCCTTGTTGATGTTGTCGATATTAAGCAGGTTGGTAACGCCTTCGCTGTGGTATTTAATGGGATTGGAAATAGGGCTCAGGTAACCATTAAGGTTACCGACAAAGCGTTCCTAATGGCACCACCAACCAGGTTTAAACCCAGTGAGAACCCAACGGGCACAACAACCGAGACACTACAACCCAAGTCAGTTGGTGCAATTAAGGTGGTCTCAACAGAGGAGAAGCCTAAGGGTAGGGTTAGGATTGAGGATGCCGAGTTGATTGTCTCCGTTGGTAGGGGCTTTAAGAAGCAGGATGATTTGAAACTTGCCTTTGAGTTGGCTGAGGTTTTAGGTGCAGAGATTGGTTGCTCGAGACCCATAGCTGCCGATCTTAAGTGGCTCGGTGAGGATCATTGGGTTGGATTGAGCGGGCATAAGGTGAGACCGAAACTGTACTTGGCTATTGGAATAAGTGGACAACCACAACACCTGGCGGGAATGATGGAGTCGAAAACGGTCGTGGTAATAAACAACGACCCAAACGCACCATTCCTCAAGAACTGCGATTACGGTGTGGTTGAGGACCTTTACAAATTCGTCCCAGCCTTAACCAAGAGGTTAAAGGAGGTTCTTAAAAAATAATCCTTATAATGGAGGTGCTTAAGTGTGATTGATCAAGAAATACTCTCGTATTTATTATATGTTTTATATGCAATCAACGTTGGGTTAATACTTTCGTTAATAATCAGGTTATTTAGGGAGGCTTCTGTTAACAAGGTCCCCATAACGGCTAATAGACTTCTTGCGTTTCTGACGCACGAGATTAAGAACGTCAAAAAGAGCATTGTTGAGGTTATGCACATGGCCATATTAGGTGGCGTATCACTATCGATGCTATACACATTGCTGTACCCCTGGATTTATCGGTACGAACTAGCCCATTACGTAATGTTTGGTGTTGCATTACCATTTATAGTAGGCCTTATTGGTGCGTTCGTATGGAGAGCTCAAGTTCTTGCTAGATCCTTCAGAGTTCATGCTGAGCTTAATGTTGATCACGAATTTAGAAGGAGATCAGCCATGCTTCAGGGCATGTTAATGGCAATAATAGCCCTAACAACGACTACTTTAGCCATGACGATATTACCCACACTGTTTTATGTCGACATTAAATTAATAATTACGGTTTTTGATTACCTACTCATAGTCATATTTTATGCAAGACCCGAAGTCAATCTTTACATAACGTTCGATAGGGGCCTTCCAAATATTAGGATGCCCTTCAACATTAAGGATGTCATTGAGGGCAAGGTTGATGCATCACAAATCAGTATGGGTGTTGGGAAAATTGGTGAGTTCGAGAATTACGAAATACATAGCTTCGACACATGCGTTGAGATAGGGGCTTGTGAGGAGTACTGTCCAGCGGTTAGTGCAGGTAGGCCGCTATCGCCGAGGGTTCTTGTTAGGAAGTTGGCGATCTTAAAGAGTGCCTCAGGTCTTGATGCAGATCCGTTCAAGGTGATAGGCGAGGATGAGCTATGGGCATGCACGACCTGCGGTGCATGCACGTACAACTGCCCTGTTGGTGTTAGGCATATAGACATAATCATGGATTTGAGGAGGAAGCTTGTGGAGTTGGGGAAGCTTGATCAAAAGAAGTCCAATCTGCTGCTCAACATATCGCAGTATAACAACTCAATGGGTATGCCCAATTACGGTAGGCATGATTGGCTAAAGGAGTTAGGCGTTAAGACAGTTCAGGAGAATTCAGACTTTGAGTACCTGCTCTGGATTGGTTGTATGGGTAGCTTTGATAATAGGGCTAGGGAGATTGTGAAGGCCTTGGTCGAGATACTAAGGGAGGCAGGGCTGTTGGATAAGGTGGCGATTTTGGGGGATGAGGAGACGTGTTGTGGAGACCCAGCTAGGAGGCTTGGTGAGGAGAGTAGGTTCCAGGAGCTTGCCCTCAACAACATCGAGTTATTCAAGAAGTATGATGTCAAGGCTATAATCACCATATGTCCGCACGGGTATAATGTGTTCAAGAACGACTATGTTAAGGTCGATCCATGGATGGGTAATGTGAAGGTTTATCACCACGTGGAGTTCCTGAACGAGCTGATTAATAAGGGCGTAATCAAGGTTTCGAGGGACAACGTCGTATTTACAATACATGACCCCTGCTACCTAGCTAGATACAATGGAGTTATAAACCCGCAGAGGGAGATTATCAGGAAGGTTGGTGATTTAAGAGAGCCCGTTAGGCATGGTGCTCAAACATTCTGCTGCGGTGCTGGTGGTGCGAATTATTGGTATGACGTGCCTGAGAAAAAGAGGATTAGCCACATAAGGCTTGAGCAGTTGATGGATACTAGTGCGCAAACAATAGTCACGTTGTGCCCATTCTGCAATGCAATGTTAACCGACGCAGCCAGGGTTAAGGGCGTTGAGGATAAGGTTAAGATTCTCGACATAGCAGAAATAATAAGAGAATCCATTGCAAAGCCCGTTGAAACTAAACAAATCAATTAAAACAATAAGGGGCTCTCATTTCGTAGTATGAGGCTGGAAGTGATTGCCATTGGTGCTGAGGCAATACTATATCTTGAAAATTGGTTAGGACTCACGGTATTAGTTAAGGAAAGAGTACCCAAGGGGTATAGAAGGGTCGAGCTTGATTACTATATTCGCAAATTAAGAACAGCAAGTGAGGCTAGGGCAATGATTAGGGCTAGTATGTTGGGAATACCTGTTCCTCGCGTTTATGATGTCGATCTCGTTAACATGAGAATTAGAATGGAGTATCTGAGAGGGACACCGTTAGTTAAGTTCCTTATATCAGGTAGTGTTAACGCCCAAGTACTCAGCTACCTCCACACAATGGGTAAGTACCTAGGTCTGCTTCATAGTGATGGCATAATCCATGGAGACCCCACACCAGCCAACATGCTCGTTGTCAATGATAAATTATACTTAATTGATTTTGGATTATCGGAATTCCTTGGCAGGAAACCTAGGGCTAATGATGTAAGGGCCTTGTATAAATTAGCTGTAGACTTGAATGTAACACTCAGGTCATTGGAGGCACTTCGTAAGGATCAAAGTAAGGAGCTCTTCAATGAATTCTTCCAGGGTTACTCTGAAGCGTTAAGCAACGATATCGCAGTTAGAGTCAGGCAATTTGTGGATAGAATTAGGAAGATGGTGAGGTACGCTGTGAGGTAAAGAGGGGATGCACGCATTATGGAGACAAATTTTTTAAACTTGCCTAAGAATCGTTAGTCGTGCCTCATCGCAACAGGCATAAGCATGGCAGGAGCGCGAGTACAAGGCCCGTGTCGAAGGTGACACCGTCATGGGTTCAGTACACACAGGAAGAGGTGGAGCAATTGGTCATTGAACTTGCTAAGAGGGGCTTTTCCCAATCTATGATTGGTGTGATACTTAGGGATCAATATGGTATACCCTCTGTTAAGCCCATACTTGGTAAATCAATAAGCGAGGTTCTTCAGGAACACGAACTAGCACCACAAATACCTGAGGATCTAATGAACCTAATCAGGAGGGCTGTGAGGATTAGGAAACACCTTGAGGAACATCCCAAGGACCTCAGTGCAGAGAGGGGCTTGAACCTTGTCGAGTCTAAGATACATAGGTTGGTAAAGTACTACAAGCGTGTTGGTAAGTTACCGCAAGACTTTGTTTATACGCCAGAGGCATTCTCAATGCTAGCCTAATCAAGGGGTAGGACTTCGGCTATGACATAATTACCATCCTTACACCTGACCCTACCCACCTCCCTGAGCAACCTTATCTTAACACCATCCTTCAGCACTTGATCACTGGGTATGTACCTCCTTAACTCATCACAATTTACCCTGGGCCTTGTGTATGTTATGGTGATCCCCTCAATAAAGGAATTAATGGGTATTGGTGCGATTATTGGCAATTCCTCAACCACTACGGGCACCATATCCTCGCCAGTCAATAGGCACTTATCAGGCTGGGGAAGACCAACGTGCCTAACCTCAACGATCCTATATACCCTACCAGGCTTAAGCTTTGCAACACAAATGTTGAATAAACGGCACCTCCTGCATTCATCAGGTATTGAGTATAATCTAAAGGTCTTTCCAACAACTGCCTGCTCCCTACCTATCAACGTCATTATACGCTTACTCTCACTCATGACTACGAACCACCAAAGACCCTGTCCTTTACTAAATCAATATTGAGAAGTAATTCGCCCAACAATGATTTAACCTGCTCAATATCGTCAATACTCGCTAATGATGCTGGTGAGTGTATGTAACGGGCTGGTGTTGATAAGACCAATGTGGGCACGCCAGTGCTGTGAACATGCACAGCGCCAGCATCTGTGCCACCATATGGATTAACCTGGACCTGGTACTTAATTCCTCTAGATTCCGCAAGCTCCAGGGTTGTGGTTAGTAGCCTTGGGTGGGTAATCATGGACCTATCAAAAGCCCTCAATGCAACCCCACCACCAACCCTTGTAATCCATAAATCCTCACTCGTTATAGGCACGTCAGCAGCCACCGTAGTCTCGATAATAAAGGCTAATTGGGGATTTACGTAATTGACAACGGCGTTTATACCCCTCAACCCAACTTCCTCCTGCGTATTCCATGCGAAGTACAGCGATATGTCGCCACTAACCTTATTTTTGATGTTTCTTAATACGTCAACTAGGATCGAACAACCAACCCTATTGTCAAACGCCTTACCAATCACGATAGAGCCTCTCTGCCTAAAAATCCCAACAAAAGTACCTGGAGTACCTGGCGCAACACCGACCTTGACCGCTTCATCCTTAGATGTGAAACCTGCGTCTACATACAATTCCTCAAACTTTGATGGCGGCTTCTCTCTACGCAGGTGCGGTGGGTCGATACCCACAACACCAACAACATCCTCCTTCCTACCCATGAAAACCAACTCCCTATCCAATAAAGCCCAGGGATCAAGGCCACCGATTGGCACGATACGTAAGAAACCTCTCTGATCAACATGGGAGACCATCACGCCAACCTCATCCATATGCGCACTGACCAAAACCCTAAAGGGACCATTACCTAACCTGGTTATTAGATTACCTAGATTATCAACTCTAACCTCGTCAACATGATCGGCTACGAAACTCAATATGGATTTCCTCACACGATCCTCAAACCCTGAGGGCCCGATCTCTGTCGATAGCCTACTCAATAATTCTATATCCATCAGTTGGGCTGATACCTTAGGAACTTAAAAACTTTGAATCTATTCATAATTAAGCTAAGGCATAATTCTTATTTGTGGTGATGAGACCTAACACTTCATCGGTCTTCCTGATTGATGACCACTTATCTGTAAGGCCCATCATGGCCCTTACAGCATCTATGTTCTCGGGCACCACAATACTCTCCTGGTGAACACCTTGCATTAAGAATAACTCATTCTGGGACGCAGTTATTGAGTCCTCAATTACCGCATTCTCAAACACATCACCCCTAGGTCTTCCAATATCCCTGGCCCACTCAATAACCTGGGCTAACGATTCAAACTTCTTAGACGATGCATTGAAAAGCAGTATTCTGGGGGTCTCCTCGAGAACCTTGATCGCCTCGCCCCTACTTATTTGTCCGTCGAATTCCACATTTACCATATGCAGATGCATCATTGTTGTCGGTACAGCAACGGCCATGGTTATAATATTTACTGACGGTATTACGGTCATAACGTCAGGCCCATGATGACTAGGCACAGTTGCTGGGTTAAAGACCACGTCGTTTATGGGACCCTTCTTAAACTCCCTCGGATCTGCGCCCCTTCTTACTATGTACGCCCTTACCCTCCTAATCCTATACCCATGTATCAAAAAGGCGCTTATCAATCTGGAGAGGGCTGTTGTGTTGCAGCTAACGACCCTAACGAACCTCTTGCCAACAGCCATGTCATAGTTAGCCAGGGCATTGAAACTAACCTCAGCAACCTCAGCCTCCTCACCACCTTGGAATATTGCCTTAAGTTTCATTGGCTCGTAAAGTTTGGCCTTGTTTTCAGCGCCAACGCCATCTGGTGTAGCGTCTATGACGACGTCAATACTTCTTAGAAGCTCATTTATCGTTCCTGACACTTTAATTCCGGCCTTCTCAAATTTACCAACCTTATCTTCGTACGTATACAACCTAATTCCCTTACTCACAGCAACCTCACCCTCGTAGTCAGGGTTCTGCTTAACGGCACCCACTAATTCCATGTCATCCATCTTCCTAACCGCGTCAGCAACCCTCTTCCCTATAGTTCCATAACCCACAATGCCTACCTTGATCACCATGATCACACCCAGAATCTAGACCTCGAAATCTCGAGGGCCCTTATACCGGGTAGGTTTGGATCTGCTAGGAATTGAATGAATGCCCTACCACCCGTTGAGACATGACTGATCCTATCTATCAAGCCAAACTTCCTTGCCGACATTATTGTATGACCACCACCAATTATTGTAAACTGGGCATTATTCACCATGGATCCCATAACCTCCCTAGTACCCACCGCGTACTTCTCAACCTCAACTAAACCCAGTGGTCCCGTCATTATTGCAATGTCGGCTGAGGCTAGGTGCTTGTTGAACAGTTCTATTGTGGCTGGGCCTATGTCAACATTCGATTGGGCTTTCATTGGATCAGCAATGTCGTCATTCGATTGAACAACATCTACGGGAAGTACTATCTTATCATCGAATAACTTCATTGTTTCTAATGCGTCGTTTACTGTATCCTGTCCAGCCTTAATGCCGTTTAATAACTTATTATTGCCATATTTTAAGGCGAGAAATAATTGACCAACTAAACCACCAACCAACACCCTACTAACCAACCCCTTATTGAGCAAGACTTTCATTGTTTTCACTGTCTCAGGGACTTTGGCACCACCTGCTATTAATACCGTGGAGACACCCCTCGTATCTAACACCTTACCTAATGCGCTAACCTCCCTCTCCATAACGAGACCCATACAGCTTGGTAGTACATACGGGAAACCAACAATGCTTGGTTGGGATCTGTGCGCCGTGGCAAAGGCATCAAGTATGAAGTAATTAAACAATGGTGCTAACCTCATTACTAGGTATGTGTTAGCCAATTTCTGAGACTCGCCCTCAATGAGCTCCTCACTAACAAACCTTAGGTTATCGAGCATCAACACCTCACCCGGCCCCAACCTACCTATCTCTTCGCGTGCCCTTGGTCCCATTACATCATCCACGAACTTGACATCTACCCCAAGGTAATTACTTAATGCCTCGGCATGTTTTTCTAAGGATGCGAACTCAGACTCCCCGGGCCTTCCTTGGTGAGTAATTACTACGACAGAAAGACCAGAGTTAACTAGGTACCTTATTGTTCTCGAGTGAGCCTCAATTCTATAATCATCAAGTATCTTACCGCCAGCCTTGTCTATTGGCACATTCATGTCAACCCTAACTAAGACCTTACCCTTTAGGCATAGGTTAATCGTTGGGAGTGAACTGGGTATACTGAGTAAACCCATACTACTCATTCATAACTAGGTGGTATATTTAAAATTTTCCTACCATTCTAATAATTATAATTATTAATAATTACTAAATTCCACGAAAAAGCAAGCTTTTTAACTAAGGATTAGCCCTATGGCGAGAAATGATTAGTGACTATATGAAAGGTGGATTCAAAATAGTTATTGAGAAAAATAGGTTGAAGGAGTTAAAGGACGCCGCAAAGACTATCGAGGAGGAATTCGGTGTTAAACTCATGATTAATGATGAGGCAGGCGAGGTTATGATAATACCCAGCGATAACACGAGCTTTGATCAATTGATGAAGGCTAAGAGCATAATTGAGGCCATATCGTATGGCTTTGATTACGAGGATGCTCAAAACCTGAGAAACGATGACTACGCACTCGAGGTTATCGATCTTAGGGATTACGTGAGTAAGGATAAGGCTAATCAAATTAGTAGGATTAAGGCTAGGATAATTGGTGAGGATGGCAGGGCGAAGAGGGTTCTTCAGGAGTTAACGGATACAAAGATAGTGATTGGGGATAAATACATAGCCATACTTGGTCCTTACGAGAATGTAAAGACAACGAGGGATGCCCTGGAGATGTTAATTAGGGGTAAGCAGCACGCAACTGTGTATAGGTGGGTACAAAATTGGAGGAGAGAGTTAAGGTATAGGGAGTTGATTGAGAAATTGAACAAGACCTATCAGGAAGGTGAGGATGAAGGTTGAGGAGTTGTCTCCATCACCTTTACCTCCTCCGTTGGTGGCCTAGCAACAGCGCCTGTTGGGTATCTCAAAACCTTTATCTTATAAACCTCAACCTTCCTGAGCGGATATATCCTCTTACCAACTGCGAATAATTCATTACTAACATCACCGTACACGGCAGCCTTAACAAAACCGTTAAAATCAACCTTGCTCGAAAACTCCGCTAAGGCGCCCATGAACGCCTTCCTGATAGCTCTCTTTTGGCTTGATTTAGACCTGGTTGGCGTCATGGCTAGTATAGTAACCCTTAGGAGCGCGTTGTCTGTCGTTTGTATGTCCTGTATTAGCTGTATTAGACTTGAACCCCTCCTTATTAGGCTCTTTATGTAATCCCTGGTTAATTCCATGCCACCAAACCTCGTGTATGCCCTATCTCCCTCAACACGATCCACCTGAAACCTAAGCTTTATGTGTAGATGACTAAGATCCCTTGTTATATCAAATAAGGTTATTTCCACGGTTCTGCCAATCAATTTAGTTGGTTCATCTGAAGGCACCTCCCCAATCTCCACACTGTTGAATAGGGCTGGAGCATAAACTGTGAACCACTTCTTTATCATCCATTTGCCCGTCTTAACCTGCTTTTGCTCTGACACCGCGATCTTATCGCTGGGCGCACAACCCTTTTTATTTTTTTACCTTCATAGCTTATCGAGAGAATTCATCACAATCCTCACATTCCTAAGTAAGTCATCAAGTGTGTTGTAAACACTTAGGAACTCATCACTATTGATGTCATAGGATAACTCGTAGACCAATTTACCATTATCACATCGAATACTAGACGATAAACCTGGCGGTAGACCAGTTTCATCAGGCATCAACGATCTCATCACTACCTCGCAGTCCTCTGCGGATCCCATTGGTACCACAAGCGTCACCTTACCCCTGACCATTGTTGGATAGACCCTTTACAGCAATTCTCTTTATATCTTAATCTTTGATTGTATGCCTATCTCTCCACGTATTTTTATTCCTTCACTATGGGCACTATGTCCTTGCGTGCGGTGGGTTGATATCCACAACACCAACAACATCCTCCTTCCTACCCATGAAAACCAACTCCCTATCCAGCAAAGCCCAGGGATCAAGATCCCCGTGGGTGTGGGTTTGTGGGGCCGCTCGGACGAGGGCATCTAAGCCGCGGTTGCGTTTTACATCCGGTTCTCCGCGTTTGTACTTTGTTGGTTTGTAGAGCTCCTCGAACTTCTCAGGGCTTATTATCCCGTCGTAAAGCGCCAGGATCAGCTCGGCCCTCAACCTCCTTAATGGGTGGTGGATGTATTTCACTATACGCCTGAGGAGCTTAACGGCGTCCTCGCCGCCAAACACTAAGGCATAGGCTCCTCCAAGCGATCCATCGTTCCCAACGATGCCAAACCTCCTGGCGATCACCTCCTTCAACACATCGAGCATCATTCTCTTCGGGCAATTTTTACAAGCCGTAATTGACACAGCAACATAGCCATTCTCATAGTCATACCACACTACCCCATCCCCATCTACTTCGCCAGCCACGAACTCCGCGAGCTCCTCATTACCGAAGCCGTTGAGCATCCTCTCAAACTCATCGACGCCGAGCTCAATGGGCCACGGCCACTTATCGGTGCTCAGATCTACGTAGTATGTTAAACCGATTGATTTAGACACGTACTTCGCAGCCGGCATGCTCTTTTTCCACTTAATGGCTAAGCCCGGTGTCTTTATCGTGCCTAACAGCACCGGAAAGAATACGGCGTCAATACTATTTGTAGTGCCAATTTCCAACGCGATTTCATCATCGAGTTTCACAATCGCTAAGTCACTAGCCCTCAACCCAAGCCAATAGGGCCTCCTCAAGTCACTCAACTTCTCCAAGCCATTGAGCCAACTACACGGTTCTATACCGTGCCTACTGAACTCATTTACGTCGACGCCTACGAATCGCCACAACTCCTCACACATCCTAACCTCGCTCCAACCAAATTTCTCCCTTAGAAAATCCTCGAGTTGCTTAACGATATCGTTCCTAGTTGCCTTGCCCTCCCAATCAATACCACACCTAACTAACCATTTATTCCAATCTTTCTTGCTCGTACTCAGTGCCATCTTAACCCAGCCCTTCGATACATCGAGATCCTTAAGCATTTTTAGCAGCCCACACCTATGCTCATTATCGCTCACCAACCACAACTCATGGACAACGCCTCTAACCCTATCAGCAATCTCCTTACCCACTGCGTTACCGTTGTGGCATTGGTTTCGAACCAACTCCTCGATGAGCCTCGTGATGCAATCCTTATCGTTGTTCTCTAGGCATCTTCTTGCTTCCTTGATTGCTTCTTGGCAGAGTTCTATCCTCCCCGCCTGGGTGGGTTGGGGCAGGGAGGCTCCCTTGTTCATCTCCTGATCCTCCTTGCTACTCATTGGGCCTTTGCCGTTTTTCGGCGGCCCGTTGATTATTTTAAACCCACCCTCAGCCGAGACAGCAATGCACTCACCTAGGTGCATGGCCGAAACACCTGTGCTTTCTTAACTCACTCATGAGCATCCTGGCTAGCTCGCTGCATAGTTCTGCTTCCATACACTTATTATAAACATAGCTCCATAACTGGCAATCAACACCTCGATACGTCATGAGCCAAGCGAGCGGCCAATCCACAACCCACACCCGCCAATACTTATCTTATCAAATAGACTTATAAGGCACTACGAACTCGAAGATCCAACCATTCTCCACTCAAGGCTGGCGATAACTTGAACGTGCCTAGGGACATTGCTTATCTGCACGCTACTCATGGGCTAATCATTATTGACAAAAACTCAAGAAGCCGCTGTGGATCAGACACAAAACGGCAACCACAACAAACACACAACACAACAACACGCACCGAGAAAATAATGGAGAAACTACCAAAAATAACGCTGGCGGAGGATACGCAAGCCCTCGTGTTTTAAACACAACTTAATTGGGGGCTGTGGGCTTTAGCTTAATGACGATAGATAATTCACTAGGCATTTATTGAATTCCAACCTGCACCTACGGCAATCGTCCGTGTACCACGGCTTTAGGCATCGAGTCATGGCACAACCTATCTATTAGAGATAATGACGGCTATTGAGTAGTTGTGGCGTTTAAATAATAAGTCGGCATCCTTCACATCCTCATCAAATACACATGATACTTGGTATGTAGCACCTTGGGGTAGAAAGCTTTTGCTTTGTTTTTCGTAGTGAAAGCTCATCATTGAGCACAACCTATCTATTAGAGATAATGATTGACCATAATCAATACTAACATTATTGCCACCCTTAAGCACTTGGTTAATATAACTTCCTAGCGTTAATATATACTTTGTTACCAGATTATCCGTATCCTTAACGCTCTCTGGATTAAGTATGGGACTCATGATGCCATTAACATACTCCCAGAGTACAAGCTGAGCCTCTATCGCCAGTACCGAGTCTAGCACATCAACGTCAATACCACCCCATTTCCTGTTTACAAACATAAGCTTATCTAAATAATCCCCCCTAAAGTCTGCCTTAAGTACGAAGTCACCTAGGTACTTAAATAAGCTAAGCACCTGTTCTTCATTAAGATCCTTATACATCGCATCAGTCCTCTTGGCAATAGCCCTAACCAGATTCTTAGCCTCATTCTCATTACCCGTTATACCAGGTATTATTGGAGAGAACGCTCTTGAGAGGGATACGCTTAAGGGTAATCTAAGGATTCCAGGTAACGCTGGGTAATTGTAAGACTCTGTAGTTAACCAACCATTAAATACGGATATATCGTAATTTGGGACTATTGTTGATTCATAAATTATTGAGGCTTCTAGGAATCTCATGGAGTCCTTACTTAATTCGTTATTTAATGATTGCCATATTAATTGTGGTAATGAATCTGTGTACTCAATGAAAATGTCTGCATTAACCCAATCAACATCGTGACCGCTCACCACAATGACCGCCTTATTATTTAGATGCTTCTCGATCTTATTCATGCTCGCTATGGTGGGTGGATCTATGAACAACACTGAGTTGTACTTCTCTATGGTATCCCCCAATTCATTAAGTGAATCCAACGTGAGTAATGTTAGGTGCGTTATTAAGCCATTTTTGAATCGCTCATTTAATAATACTATCGATGCCAATAATGAGTTAATGAATGGAGGAACTATGATTAGTAAATTATCATTTGAACCTATAATCGAATCCAGCATTAATCTGTTCCTAGATCTCACATGTTTTTATTGAGTGAAGTACTTATTAAATGATTACCTTAAGTCTATAGGATAAATACGGTACCTTTTAACCCGGCAGATTTGTAGAGTTTTAGGGAAGGGTTAGATATAGACCGAGGTGTTCTTGGCAAGCTTTATTTTCAGCCAATCCTTAACATCCATCTTAAAGCTGTGCTCCACCTTATCCCTATGGAAGTTATTCATCGTGCAGAATGGTATTATCCTACCATCAGGTACTGCGTAGTGTATATCACACCTCTGCACCCTCTGTACATCGAAGTTAAATACATCCATGAAGTGCATTATTCCAAGCCCAACAACATTAAACATGACCTTGCCCAATGATTCGTAATCCTTCTTGATCAGGAAGTCCGCTAGAATATTCCTAAAGCCCTTATGCTTAACGTACCTCAGTAACTTAAGGGTTTCGATAGCGGCAACACCTCTCCAGACGCCACCCTTAACTGCCTTGCTGTGTAAGTCCCAGATTGTCTTCTCGAATCCGTCAACATCAACAACCTTTGTTATTGGTAGGATCTCCCTGGAGTCCTCATCGTAATATATGAATGTTGATGCGCCACATACAGGGTTGTTGGTAAAGAGTGGTTTGGGATTGCCCGTGATCGCCTCAACAAGCTTACCAATAGCCACGGGCCAATTGACGGGTCTCCAATCCCACTTACTAATCTTGCCCTCAGTCTGGGTTGCTATTTCATTGATTACATCAGGTATCGTTATCCTAAACTGCCTAATTTCCTCGGGGGTGTACTCCCTAGCCCTACCTGCAAAGGCGACTGGTTGTATGTTAATCCACCTAACTACGTCCCTATTCTCTATGGCGAAATCTATTATTTTGCCTATATCCTTATCGTTGTAGTTCTTGGCCATCGTTACGACAAGCACGATTGATCTATGACCTATCTTCCTGGCATTCTCTATAACTCTCCTCTTAACAGCCGCATAGGCTTTCGGATCATAAAGCCTGTGCCTCCACACGCCCTGGTTATTTGGGTCTATTGTGTCGAACTGGAGATAAATCGTTGACATACCAGTATCCAGCAATGCCTTGTAGTAGTCTATGTCATTGGCTATCCTAATACCGTTAGTATTGACCTCAATGTGATCGAAACCCAGGGCCCTCGCCATCCTAATTATTTCTGGTAAATCATTCCTTAACGTGGGCTCCCCACCACTGAATTGTATTGCATTTGGTGCCCAGGGCTTCTGAGCCCTCAGTGTCCTCAGCATCTGCTCGATCTGCTCTAGCGTTGGTTCATAGACGTAACCAGCGGCATAAGCGTTGGCGAAGCACACTGGGCATTTCATGTTGCACCTGTTAGTGACATCTATTATTGCTAAAACAGTATTTGTCTTGTGTACAGGGCATAGACCACAACCCTGTGGACAGCTGCCGGCGGTTAGGTAGTAGTTTAGATCCGTGTTTGGGTTAGCGGTACCCTTACCTATGTACTCGGGGGCGTCCCACTGTAGGAAGTAGTAGTAAAGCTCAGCGTCTCCCCAGTATAGGTCTCTAAACGTACCGTGCTCTGGGCAGGTCTTCTTGAGCCATATTGCGCCGTCCTCCTCATAAACAACCATGGGTATCTGCCTACTACAGACCGGGCATACCGAAACCGAGACCTTCACAACCCTAGTGTGGTCAGGAAGCCCAAACTGCTTCTTCCACATCTGCTGTAACCTCTCATTTTCTAATGCGTTTCTGTAGTGTTTTGGAAGCCTGAACCTGTTCAGATCCACAAGCGGCCTTCTGGGTCTTTGTGCCTCAATCACCAATTCTGTCTTGGCGGGCACTACCTGAACCATTACGGCAATTGGAAGGTAATTCCTTAAAAACTTTGTCACTAACTGATACTCTCAGAAGTGTGAATTATGAGCCTTGAGAAGAGACTCAAGGAATTCGCAGGCTTCGTTGGGTTAACAAGCTACGATATTAAGGCATACGTGGCTCTTGTTGAAAACGGGCCCTTAACTGCAAGGGATTTGGCTATAAGGGCGGGTATACCAGCATCCAAGGTGTATTCCGTATTACATAGATTGTTTAGGCTTGGGTTTGTTGAAATTGATGATAAGAAAAGACCGGAGCTTTTTTACGCGGTATCACCTATGGATGTGTATAGCAAAATAATGCAGAGGTTCAGCGACTACATAAACTCAATAAGACCCCTAATAGACTCACTGCAGCTAATGTATGAGTCAGCCTATAGGGGTAAGGTGGCGGCACAGAGTGAAGTGCTTTATGTGGTTAGGGGTCTTGACAGTACTAAGGAGTTCATTATTAAATCCATGGGTTACGGCAATGTCGACATTGCAACACCATACGTAGAATTACTAGACCATAGAATACTTTCCGTGATTGAGAACATCTCAAGAAGCAATGAGGTTAGGTTATTAATAACCCAGGACCTTATTGACCACGTTAAAGACCTCCCACCAAGGATACACATAAGAATGAGAGATAAATTATTCGGTGGTGGTTCAATAGGTACTGATGGAGTTGTCCTAGTTATAAAACATGGCACCGATTACATAAGCCTATACTCTAGGCAGGACTACATAATCGACATAGCCAAGACATACTTCAATTACCTATGGAACAGCTCTAGCGCCCCTTCGCGGTAGGAGTTATAATAATAACTTAAACACTTAATTTATCATAAATAAATTGATTAAGTTAAGGAACGTTAACTCAACCCCTTAGGTAATCCCTTCTCGTCCCTTTCAATCTTTCTCCTGGGATATATCGCATCTACAGGGCCCTTGCTGAAGATCTCCAGGTATTTTCTCAAAACCTTTGGTATAATCACTGTGCCATCCGGCTCTTGGTTATTCTCGAGTATTGCCGTTATGGCCCTTGTGCTCGCTATAGCCGTCGAGTTCAGTGTATGCACGAATTCCCTCCTCATATCCTTCCTAAGAACCCTAATACCAAGCTTTGCCGATTGCCAGTCTGTGCAGTTGCTGCAGGACACCATCTCCCTATACTTGCCCTGGGCCGGCATCCAAACCTCGAGATCATACTGCTTGGCGGCGCACCTGCCCATATCATGGGCGCACAGGAGGACTACCCTATATGGTAAGCCAAGTCCTTGCCAAAGTTCCTCCGCGTTCTTTATCAATTCCTCATGCCATTTCCAACTATCTTCGGGCAGGGAGAACACGAATTGCTCAACCTTGTGGAACTGGTGAACCCTGAAGATACCCTTCATATCCCTATTGCCGGCGCTAGCTTCCCTTCTGAAGCTTGGAGAGACGCCTACAAAAAGTTGTGGTAGTTGATCCTCAAGGAGCTCTGCACGCCTTAGGTAGGCGGCTATTGGGTGCTCGGCAGTGCCTATTAGGTATAGGTCCTCATTCTCGACCTTGTAGACCATGTCCTTAAAAGTATCCATGTCAAGGATCTCGGATAACACATCGTACTTGAGCATGTATGGTGGTAAGACTAACCTAAAGCCCTTCTTCGTCATGTGGTCTATAGCATATGCGATCAATGCCAGATCAAGCATTACTAAATCATCAAATAGGTAATAAAATCTTGAGCCGACAACCTCCCCCGCCTTCAGTGTGTCGCCCATGCCTAGCACATACTCGAGCATGTCGGCATGGCCTACGGGCTTCCATTCAATTGTTTCATAGGGCACGTTAAAGCCAAAGCGTTCTGTTTGCTCCTTAAAGTCATTTATGTAACCAACCCACACCCTGGGTGTTCCATAGAATCTAATGGGTATTGCATCAACACCCTCTGGGCAGTTGTAGGGTACGTCGTTATGGACAAGGTTTGGGATTGATTTAAGTACCCTATCCCTCTCCCGCTCAATTGCGTTTAACTCCTCCTCCTTACTCTGGATTTCATTAAGTAACTCCTTAGCCTCCCTAATCATAGCTTCCCTCTCCGCACCGCTCAATTTACTAATCTCCTTACTAATCACGTTATGCCTATGCCTCAACTCATCGATCTCAGCCTTAACACTCCTCCACTTACTATCCAACTCTATGAACCTATCAACAACACCAACATCCATCCTCCTCTTCCTGAGTGAGTCCCTAACAATGTCGGGGTTTCTCCTCAATGCATCTAATAGGCTCCAACTCATTATCTATGACCGGGACTATACATTATAAAAACTTTATTATGATGAAATTTAATCACTTATATATCTCGGCGAGCTTAAGGATTAGATCCCACTGCCTATCAATCTTCTCCTCCATTAACTTAATATCCTCAGGCTTAAGGTGGGCAAACCTGCCCTGAATCTTTAGATACTCCTCCAGGGGCTTCCTCCTAGCCCTATCCTTAAATGGTATGCTGGGTGGACTTATGGTTAGCTTGCCCTGGTTATACTCCCACAGTATCCAGGCGCCAGTCTCAACAGCCAGCCTGGCAGCCCTTATTGTATAGGCGTCATCCATCTTCCAACCCGGTGGGCAGGGCGCATGTAGGTGTATGAATCTAAAGCCCTTAACCTGCATGGCCCTTCTGACCTTGTCTATGAAGTCCATTGGGTAGGCTATGCTTGCCGTGGCTACGTAAGGTACCTTGTGCATTAGCATTATCAACGCAACATCCTTCTTATCCTCAGTCTTCCCCCTTGGCGATGTCGTTGTCCAAGCCATCCAGGGCGTAGTACCACTAGCCTGTATGCCCGTATTCATGTAGGCCTCATTATCAGCCATTATGTATAGTATATCCTCATTCCTATAAGCCGCACCACTCAGTGTGGCGAAGCCTATATCCGCCGTTGCACCATCACCAGCCCAAACAACGACTGGGCCCTCATTACCCCTCTGCCTAACGGCCCTAACAATACCAGAAGCCACCGCTGGGCTTGATGCAAAGGGCACGTGGAGCACAGGCACTGTGTATGCGGTGTATGGAGCCGTACCAGGTATTATGCTTGAACACCCAGCTGGTATCACCATCACGAATTTTCCATCCAGCGCCATCGCTAATTGTCTCATGCCAACCTGAAGTGGGCATCCTGGGCATGCTGCCGTTCCAGGCATTATGAATTTCCTCGTTCCATATTTATGGAGTTCTGTCATCGTGACCATGCCCATCACCCCTCAACCTTCGGAATGTACCAATACTTCCTAATTTTAATGGGACCCTCACGTTCGGTTTTATCTATGAATTCCTTAATTATGCCTCTGAATTCATCTGGGGATACATCGAATCCACCAAGACCGGCTAGGACTCCCTCAAATGACACGTTACTTGGTATGAAGCCGCTTATTTCACTTGCCAATACACCACCTAAGCCCGCTGAATAGTCCCTATCAAATACTATAACTCCCTTCGCACCGTTTATCCATGCGGTGATGTCCTCCTCAGGGAACGGCCTTAGGTACCTGATCCTCAATAGACCTACTGGGTAACCCTCATCCCTAAGTCTCTCTATGGCGCCCATTATGTCGCCACTCCAGGCACCCATCGATACGGCAATATACTTGGCATCACTACACCTATAGCACTCCGTTAATGGTCCATAGTTCCTACCCGTTAATTTACCATACTCATCATAGACCTCAGCAATGACCTTCTTGGCATTCTCCATGGATTCATCCATATACTTCTTAAGCAATGCGTGATAAACATCGTTCTTTGGTAGGTTACCCATTGTTATGGGTTCACCACCTGGCTCTATGGTGTATGGAATCCTCGGATTTCTAGGCGGTAGCCAGGAACCCACATCCTCCTGCGATGGTATATCCAGAGGCTCTGCTGTGTGACTTAATATGAAACCATCAAGGCCGATGGCCACGGGTAATAGCACTTTTTCGTCCTCACTTATCTTGAATGCCGTTAGTGTCATGTCGAATGCCTCCTGCACATTCTGCGCCATACCAATGATCCAACCACTATCCCTAATTGCGAGTAGGTCCGTGTGCTCATCATGTATGTTCCATGGCGGACCCAAAGCTCTCGTAACCACAGCCATCACAAGGGGGACCCTGGATGCAGCTGCCCACCAGAGCATCTCATACATGTAGAATAGGCCATGGCTTGAGGTTGCCGTGAATGCCCTAGCACCACCAGCCGCTGCTCCATAAACCGTAGCTAATGCCGCGAACTCACTCTCAACCCTTATATAATCAGCCTTAAGCTCACCTCTTTCTATCATCTCGCTTATTCTCTCAACAATGAGCGTTTGTGGTGTTATTGGGTATGCAGAAATAACGTTGACCCTAGCCAACTTAACTGCCTCTGCAACCGCGTGGTCGCCAACCAGGACCTTCTTAACCTGCTTTGCCAATGATATCTGCCCTGTCATTTCACACCACCCCCTCCCTAACCATATCTATTGCCTTTACGGGGCATACGTCTGCGCATATTCCGCATCCCTTACAATAATCGTAATTAATCCTGACATTCTTATCCTCAAGCCAATCAATAACATTCTCTGGGCAGTACAGCCAGCATAAACCGCACTTCGTACACTTGGAGTAATTGACCACAGGCCTGTACACGCGCCAAGTACCAGTTCTACCACCAGCACCCGCCGCAGGTGTTGATAGTAGGAGACCCTTTAGCTTCTCGGCAACGCTCATGTCACTCACCCCTAACTAACTCATAACCCATCTTAACAGCCTCTGCATTTAATTTAACAAGGTTCTCCCTACCGACGAACTCAGGCAATGACTTAATTATTGAATCAAGACTAACAACACCAGTAACCTTAGCCACGGCACCAAGTAATGGCGTGCTCACTATATGCCAACCGGCAATGATGAGACCAAGCTTCTCGCTAATTGATGTTGCATCAACATAGTAAGTCCTATACCCAGTCCTAATTGGTGCGGACGAATTAACAATAATTATCGAATCCCTACTCTTCATGAGATCATCAATATTCACAAGATCGAGGATGTTGGATACGAGAACCACCAACACATCAGCCCTCCTAATATTACTATGGAGGCTAACGGGCTCATCAGCAATCCTCGCATAGGACTTAACCACAGCACCCCTACGCTCAGCACCGAACTCGGGAATAGCCTGGCCCCACTTACCATCCTTAAGAGCAGCGGACACTAGGATCCTAGCCGCAGTAACGCCGCCCTGACCACCTCTGCCAAGTATTGTGAATTCTGTTACCTTAGCCATACCAATCATGAACCGTAGGCACTAGGGTATTTATAAATGCTTCTGGTAGGTTATTTATTTCTAAATGATAAAAATAGTTAAATATAAACCAATGATTTAACTGGATCATCTTAATAAACAACCCACGAATAACGTAAACTGAAACTATCGATATAATCGCTATATAATCAATTGATTATTAAAAGCTTTCTCAGGAAATTACCACTAATCTTAAGGAATTATTTTTGCTCTAAGTAAAATGATCACTTACGATAGCCAAGCCTAAGCCTAACCCAATCCCTTGTCTGTAAGGACCTCCTTACAAAAATCGGTAGATAGTTACCTAACCTCCTAATTTCATCCTTAGCAACCGTATTCCACGCAGGGCATTCCTTATCGATGTATGCACCATCAACGTCATCATAGACAAGCGGGTATAATCTACAGCCTATGGGCCTATTATCATATATAGTGCACCTTATGGACTTGGAGTCCAGGAACACGCAATGCCCATCCACATTTTTCAGTCGCCAAACCTCACCATCAAACACTGCGAAATCCTTAAGTTGGAAGTCCAGGGCTGTTATCCTCTCGATATCCTCGGGGAGAAGCTCCATCTGAGTGTTTAGACAGCATTTACCACACATTGTACAGTGCATCTTAACCTCGAAGAACTCTGGATCATCAAAGATAGAACCTAGCCTTACCCTAACCTTAACCATGCCCACATCAACTGACTCTCTTAACCTTATATTCCATTGTTATAGCTTTATCTCTACGATCATCAATCCTCACGGTAGTCACTATACGCTTCACTCCAGCCTTATAAAGCTCGTCATGAATCTCCTGCAATAACCGACCCAACGCCTCAACACTCGGTAATTCCACCGAGGTACCCATTGGGCCAATCTCATATTTGAGACCGGATTTCCTAATCACATCCACGGCAACCCTGATTAAATCGCCCACGCTGGTGCTGCAGGTCCCGATTACATCCACCGCTATCTCCACAATCACCGACATAACAACTTCCAATGCCAAGCCCAGTTTTTATTTATTGCATACCGCTAAGCCCTCCTAAGCCTGAGGGCGTTTAGTGTTACCAAAATGCTGCTTAGTGCCATGGCTAAACCAGCGAATTCAGGCCTAAGTGTTAAGCCTGGTATTACGCCTGCCGCTATTGGTATTAGGATTGCGTTGTATAGTGCCCCGTTTCCCCTCATTTGGCCTCGGGATTCCTCTTCACCGATTGGCTCCCTACGCCGTCGGGTCTTGCCCCCATGCTCGGGGCATCAACGTTCAGCGCCCACGGGGCTGGGTCTTGGACCACCCCCTTCACCGGATTCCCCTCGGGTAGGCGGTCAGTGTCAAGACCAGGTTGGGGTATTTAAGCTTTTTGGGAAATTTTGGGTTTTATTCTCAAAAGATTTATTAAGTGGTTTTCCTAGGGGTTTGGTGTATGACTAGGGTGGTTTTCTTTAGGGGTTCGATTGAGGTTTTGAGGAGGGGTGGTAAGGAGTATGTGAGGATTTACGTGTACTCTGACGCGGGTGGTAGGAGGCTTGTGAGGTATGCGAATAAGGAGGTGGAGGGAATGGTGGTGGTTGAGGATGAGGGTCCACAGGACACTACTGATTAGGTTGCCTAGGGATGAGTGCGATGTTGATTACATGAGGAGGTTGACGGCTCTAACGAACCTAGCCTATAGAAGGTATGAGGTTTGGGTACCAGACATGCCCAGAACTATTGGACATCAACTCTATGGATCCTTCAAGGATTACATGGGGAGCCTGGTCTTTGGTACCGAGCCTAAGAGGTGGTTCGCAGAGACGTGGGTTCCGTTGAAGACGTTGAGGGTTTACGGTGATGGCTCCAGGAAAGGTGATAAGAGCACACCGGTGGTTCTAGACTTTAGGAGTAATGTCATTAAACTACGCCAGGTCTGTAGGAACGAGCCTGGCTATTCTATTGAAGTCCCAATGCCCATTGGGTCATTGAGAGGGTCAAGGAGGGTGGTGATGTGAGGTTTGCAATGATTGGTCTAAAGGATGATAAACCTTACCTGGCTTTGGTTGCTGAGAGGACTGTTGAGCCTTATCAACCAAGTGGTTATAGGCTTGTTGTTGATGTTAATTCCTGGAAGTACGGAATAGCATGGGGTCTTATAAGGAACGGCAAGTTAATAACGTGGAGAACCGAGAAGCCAGACACGTTCTTAATCAATACTCTCTACCACCAAGCCGTGGATAGGGAGAGGAGGGCTGGCAAACTAAGGAGGCTGGGTTATGGAGGCACTACTGTGGTGAATAGGGTTAGGAAACAGGCATTCACGAGGAGAAGTAGGATTTACAGGATTACGAGAGATAAGGCCTACTTCCTAGCGAGCAAGCTTGTCAGGAAGGCGTTGAGGTATGGGGCTTTGTTGGTTATTGATGACATGATTGAGGAGTCGAGGAGGGAGTTGCTTGAGGAGGGGTTGCCGAGGGATGTTATTAAGCTATTGATGAGCAACTTGAAGAGGTTTGTTCATCAACTGGAAACCCTAGCACAATGGTACGGCGTGCCGTACGAGTTCAAGAGGCTACCAAGCAAGGTATGCCCAGTGTGCCAACACGAACTAACCCAGGAAGAAGGAAGGATAATGATTTGCGAAAACTGCGGATTCAAAGCACCAAGAGACCTAGTTCCAATACACTGGGCATTGAGGGAGCACAACTACGAGTTTGAGCAGTTCTAGAAAGTTATTTACTAGCCCCTAGGGGCTCAATCAACAACGCCTTCCTCAGTGATTCTGAACGTTACTTCTCGCTCTGGGTGGTATGGGCTGTCGAAGATCTTGGCTATCCTCACGTTCTCCTTACCCTTCCTAAGCCAGACCCTGTAAGAACTTGGCGTTAGTAGGGCCACTGTCTCCAGGGCCATAAGGTCCTTAGTGAATAAGGGGGTTAGGTTCACGGTGGATATCCCTGATAATTCACCAAGGGCCTTCATAATAACTAGGAGGCCCTACGAGGGACTTGGCGAGTGCTATAAATTGATTGATGGCAGGTACCTAATAATTATCAAGGCGAGGGATTACAATGAATTGGTTAGGGTTGTGGAGGGATTGACGATAAAATGGAGGTGTTCATAGCGATTGGAGTGGTTGGTAGAAATGTTGTACCCATGGGGTTGGTTTGCGATTACTGTGGAGGACCAATAAGCATGCCTATAATATACAGGAGAGGTAAGAGGACGTATTATTCATGCTGTGAGACATGCCTTAGGGAACTGAAGAAGAAATTAAGCAAATCAAAAGATAAATTAGGCAATTAAGATAACGGCATTGGATGTCCTCGAGTAATAAGTGCGTATTTTACCAAAGGACACATGATGGTGAGAGGTGCGTGTTAATGCCACCTGAGGATTGGCGGGTGAGTAGGGGTAAGTTCATCAACCTATGCCTAAATGGCGGTCGAGGATGCCCAGTATTAAGTAGGTACTACTCAATAGTTTCTAAGATGAGTGAGGAGAAAAAGGGTTGAAATTTTAATTCATGTTCTAGGGGAAATTGTGAATTAAATCAATCGACGTAGCATTAATGGTATGGTTATTGATAACGTTATTAACGTAATTACCATACCCACGTATAGATTATTTGAGGTACTTACCTGGTTTGACGCGGCCTGTGAGTTGCCAGGGCTTAGTTTGTACGTAATTAGTGCAAACCCGTATTGATTAATTGGTATTGGATGATGACCCCAGCCCTTGTTGGGCGGGTTTCCACCTTGGGGGTCTCGGGTGTTACTCCCTCCTTGGGGGTTATTGGTTTCACGCCATTGCTTGTTACGATGTAGGTTAGTATTTTCCTTGGTGTTGGTGTTTTGTAACCGACTCTTTTTGCTATGTTTCTTGCTGCGTTTAGGTCTGCGTTGATTTTGATTCCAGTTAGTTTACACACATAGAGCCCTCTCTTGACTCTCCCGTTTTCGTGCTCCATGTTGCATATTGAGCATTGTTTGCTTGTTCCGTACTCATTAACAACATGCAGTTTGATTCCGTACTCTTGCAATACTTCGCTGAGCCATTTAACGATTTTGTTGAACCACCAAATATTGGTGTTGAACTCATTACCATTGTTCTGACTCACCATGTATGGGTATCCGATGAAGACCTCATCAATGCCCATTTGCCACAAGGTCTTCGCCAGGAACCTAATCGCCGTCCTATAGTAGTGCCTAAGCCTCTCGTGTTGCTTATAAACCGCGTGTAAGTAATAAGTGTGGTACTTTCTCCATGACTCGAATCCGTGATTCCTCAACCAATCCCTAATCGATTGGTAGGTCTTAACCTCCCTCTTCCAGTAGTAATACTCGGACTTAATCGTCGAACCCTTGATCAAGATAGCCACATCGGTGTGGTTGAAGACCACTGCGAATAAATTATTCAAGCCAA
>Ga0209739_100094_pt1 | contig 40434 bp, 40 predicted proteins | sample JossMetagenome_2_FD_184729 | JGI IMG/M metagenome (GOLD analysis project Ga0209739, IMG submission 184729) | Hot spring sediment microbial communities from Joseph's Coat, Yellowstone National Park, USA - JC3_ASED (SPAdes) (version 3) | ecosystem: Environmental > Aquatic > Thermal springs > Hot...
GTCCTTGGGCCAGCCCTAACCTTAGCCTCACCGACAATGGTAACGACACCGTTGGTACCGTATATGTCGAACTCGTAACCACTGTTCAGGAAGGTGGGCTTAGTCTCAACCACAACACCCCTCTGCCTCAGGTAGTATTGAACAGTGTCATTAGCCTCCTCCTCAGTGGTTATGGAGTACTTCTCAAGGGTGCTTTTCACATCCCTCAAATCCCTCCTAATCCCCCTAACCTCCCTCCAAAGCGCCTCCTGACCCTTCCTTAACGCCTCTTGGCCCTCCCTCAATGACCTCACTTCCTGCCACAGTTTCTCCTGATCCTCTCTAAGTGACTTTACCTCTTGCCATAACTTCTCTTGGTTCTCTCTTAGTGCCTTGACCTCCTGCCACAGCTTCTCTGTTTCCTGCCATAGCTTAGTCTGATCCTCTCTCAATGACTTAACTTCTTGCCACAGTTTTTCCTGGTTCTCCCTCAAGGCTTTAACCTCCTCCCATAACTTCTCCTGATTCTCCCTTAAAGCCTTAACCTCCTGCCATAGTTTCTCTTGATTCTCTCTTAGCGCCCTCACCTCTTGCCACAACTTACCCATTTCCTGCCATAATTTCACTTGGTCCTCTCTAAGTGCCTTTACCTCTTGCCATAGCCTCTCCTGGTCCTCCCTCAATGCCTTCACTTCCTGCCATAGCCTCTCCTGGTCCTCCCTCAATGCCTTCACTTCCTGCCATAGCTTAGCCTGATCCTCCCTAAGCACCTTTACCTCTTGTAGTAGCTTCTGCATTGTGTCGATTAAACCACCTAATGCTGTTAGTACACTGTTTAGTGTGGTTAACATGGTGGCTTGGTTATCCGCTAACTTAGTCACCACGTCCATTAGGCGTTTTAAGGTGGCCTGCACATCAGTAATGCCCAGCAACCCAACCACAGCTAACCTAAACTCCTCATCCTCCTTCAAGAGGCGCAGTAACTCATCCCTAAGGGACACTGGGTTAGAGAACTGGTAATGTGAAAAATAAACTTTTCCTTGGTTATGAAACTACTCGTTTAGGTGCATTGGTCTTTGAAAATGAGGCAGTGAATATGCCTTGCATCGAAAGGTTAGGTGGCCCCCCTCCTTATGGTGTACTCCCCGGTTACAGGCCTTAGAATTATTACCGTTACCTCATCGTTGTTAGCTAGGTTTAACGCCTCTATAACCCTCCTCGGTAGTGTTATCCCAAACCTACTCGTGGATAACCTCCTAAACGTGGCCTCGTACATGTGGGTTAACCCACCCTTCACCACTATGGCCTGGACCTTATCATCAAAGCCCAGGTACCTCACGAATGATGGTATGGGTATGTATGAGTTCGTCGGCCCATAAATCCTAACCCTAGCCTTAACCTCAACACCCTGAAGCAACCTAAAGGACTCTATGGACACTACCAAGTACCCTCCAGGCCTTTTTAAGGATTGCTATAATTCATTTATAAATGAATATTTTACTTAAATTTCACGTAAATTTTTACGTAATTATTTGATTTATAATGAACAAACTTTATAAACCCACCCAGCCTAGGCCACTTATGCTACTGGTCACCGGGAGGACGGCTGGCCTCTCCTCAAGGGCCTTTGAGGGTAGGTATAAGGAGCCGTGGGAGATTAGGGACATACACATAGCCAACTACCCCAGAAACGGAGGGCGCTTAATCAACTTCACAATAACCAACAACCCCAACGACCTAACCCTCATATCCTTCGACATACCAGGCGGTGGGACCAGGGTCTACTCCAGGATTAGGGAGGCTGCCACCTGGATGCTCTGCCCAAGGATAGACAACACGACTTACCTAACACCAAGCCTAACCATAGGCAATGCACTCCTAGCCCAAATACCCAACACAGCCAACGTAACCAGGTATTTCGTTGAGCCACTGGATAAGGCCATAGTTGAGAAGGCCCTTGCCAACACGCTAAGCGACCTGGTTAAATACGCCAAGAGGCGCATCACTGCATTACTCAACGCCAGAGGTAAGGCTGCCGCTGATGGCGTTAAGCTCATTGATGGCTTAACGGAAGTTATGGTTTACTCAGCCAGAGAGTGGGTGAGGAGGGGCTACGCCGTCAACATGAGGCTTGTGGATGGTTTAGCCAGGGCATTAAGCCACACAACCCAGTTCAAGGCAAGTAACAGCTTAGAGGATTTAAGTTAAACCACCAAAAGCATTTTAAAAGGTTTCCATGGTTAAATCGCCATGGGCCACGTGTACGTGTCCGCCAGGTTTAGAGGTAGGGGTGAGTTAACCATGGGTAAGGTTCTTGTGGATACGGGGGCCACCTTCACGGTAATGCCGCTTGATGTTGCCGAGAAGTACCTCTATGAAACACCCCTTGAAGCCGAGTTGAGGCTTGGCGATGGTAGGGTTGTTAGGGCTAGGGTCTTCGTGGCTGAGGTTGAGATTGAGGGTAGGAGGGGGCCAGCCAGGGTAATGGCCTTCAATGGCGCCACGCCAGTAATGGGCGTTGACACATTAGAAACCCTGGGCCTTAAGATAGACCCAGTAACGGGTAAGTTAGAGAAGAGTGAGTACTACATGCTCTACGTTTAAGGGGCTGAACAGGTTAAGTAGACATTATGTCCTGCCTTATTGGAGTGGGGGTGATCTCGGGGTTTTGGTTATTGCCCTTCTTTGAGGTTGGCTTCATGTCTACTGGCAAGTCTCCCAATAAGCCTAATTGAAAACCTACCTGGCTTGCGCCTAATCCAAGTAATTAGGGTTAAGTCAGGAACACCAGACGGTTACATTGATAATATGACGTTCCTAAGGGGTGCAGTATTGGGCTTGGGTTAGGTTGATGGTTGGCTTGGTTGTTTACTGTGCTTCCTGAGTACTTCCCCATGCTTTGCGGCGGCGTAGAACAGCACCTTCCATGCGTCTGGCGTCTTCTCAATGTACTCCCTGTAGAATTTTCTGGCAAGCTCGTGGAGTTCCTCAGCCTCCTCAAGGGTTAAGTCATCCTTGTCCACGAGTTCAAGGAGCCTCCTCCTCTCAGCCTCAGTGAATGGGTTTGTTGCAATTGAGGTTATCCTCTTGATATCAGACTTTAGGTAGGTTGCCTCCTCTGGCTTCAAGACACCCCTAAACCCAAGGTAATCGACAATGGCCTCACCAACACCATTGATGGCATTGGCGAGCCTGCCCAACCCCTCACCCAGCCTTTCAATACCATCCTCAACCCTAATAAGCCTCTCCCTCAAATCACCAATATCCCTCCTAAACTCCTCCCTAGTATCCTTCTCGAACTTGTACATGAAGCCAACTATGGTGACAATCCCCACCAGGAACTCAATGATACCGTAGTCCACTCCTGGGCCACCGTGTGTAACACTAACCAGTGTTTAAAAAGACTAATGCACCAATAAAAGAGGGTTTTGAAAAAGGGTATTGTTTTGAGGGTTCAGGTTAGGCTACCCTAAGCCTCCTCGTGGCTGGCCTCACGAGTATCGGCATTACCAAGGCTAGGAGTATTAGCAAGTCCAGGGCGAACCCATTCTCACTGAGCCACATACTAACGTACTCATTCCAAGCCTTGATAACGGATTAAACCTCATCCTTCAGGTAGTAAAAGACCCTACCTTAAAGGGTGAGACTTAACCGTGGTAGTTGGAGGCGTTACTTGCCTGCGGTAACTTTCCTGCGCTGGGCCATGGGTACCCTTGTCCTGCTCCAGGATGTGGCTATGGCTACGGCTATTAGGGCTAGGGATGACTTGAAGGCTAGGTGTAGGCTGTTTATGAACGTTGCCATTAGGCTTTGGGTTAACGTTGATGTGCCTACGAATATTTGAAAGGCCACACTCCTCGGTATGGCCATGGAGGAGACCACTATGGCTATTATGAAGCTCAGTATCATGCCAATGTTGCCGATTGTCCTATTCGTACCTGAGGCTATGCCGTACATGCTCCCAGGCACCTCAAACATGACCATTTTACCGTTAGCCGCGAAGAACATGGCCGCCCCAATACCGCTCACCGACGCTATTAATGTTATCAGGTAGAGGGGGGTCGTTAACGTCAATAGGACGTCGTAGAGCACGTAGGCCACGGCCTGCAGCATAAGCCCCACTGAGGCAACCACCCTCGCATCAAACCTATCAGCCAACCTACCACCAAGCGTAGCCGATAATGAACCAAGCAGGTAACCCGGCACAAGCCACAGTGAGGCCTCGAAGGGGTTAAGACCCCTAACCCCCTGGAGGTACATTATTACTAGGAAGAGTATTGCGTAATTGGCCATGTACTGGAAGAAGTAGGAGAAGCTTGAGAGGGTGAACATCCCTATCCTGAACAGGCTTAAACCAATAAGGGGATACCTGGCCCTCGACTCCACGTATATGAAGGCCAGCAGTAGGGCAGTACCCAACAGAGCCATTAAGCCAACCATAGCGTTATAGCCCACCCCGGCGTAGGTTATGCCAGCCATTGAGTATAGGCCAAGGGATAGGCCGAGCGTCACGGCACCCGGCACGTCAAAGCCCTCCCTAACCCTAACACCCCTATCCTTAAGGTACATTAGCCCAACGGCGAAGCCGACTATGGCTATGGGTACGTTCACGTAGAAGATCCACCTCCAGCCAACGAATGTGGTTAAGACCCCGCCAACCAGTATGCCAGCCACCGCACCCAGGTTCCAGCCCATTGAGGTCGTCCCAAAGACGAAGCCCCTCTCGTTGGGTTGAAAATAATCGCTGGCTATGGCCATGGTGTTGCTCGTCATCAGTGAGCCACCGAAGGCCTGCACAACCCTGAAGGATATCAACTCCACCGCATTCGCTGATAGACCACACAGGGCACTACCCACGCCGAAGAGCACCATGCCCAGGTTGAACATGGCTGCCCTACCCTTAACATCACCAAGCTTACCCAACTGCGTTGAAAGCACCGTGACCGTAAGTATGTAGATTAATATTACCCATATCAACGTCGCCAAGTCACTATGTAGGGCCGTCAACATCACTGGGAGCGCCAGTATTACTATTGTGCTGTCCAGGGCCGCCATGAATGATGCAATCGTCAGCAGTGTCAACACGACCAGTTGAACCTTATTCACAGGGGCGGTTTAAGCCGCCATATTTAAACCTTTTAATAGGTTCCTGTGCTGCGCTTAAAAGCCCTAATTAACCCAAAGTGGCGTGAGGGCACTGATCTACTGGTCGATTAGTGGTGTTGGTGGTGCCCAGAGACTCTACGCGGCGTTCGCGAGGGCACTGATGGAATGCGGTATCAATGTTGACATACTGGCCAGTTACGGCATTAGCCTAAGCAAGGTTAAGAGGGACCACGGCATTGACCTAAGTGGGGTTAACGTAGCCGTGGTTAAACGCCTCCCCTGCAGCAACGCCCCATGTGGCTTAGTGAACTCAACCGTGGGTGTGGGTAAGTTGACCAGCATTGCAGGGGACTATGACCTACTGTACCTAGACGACCTATACCTCTCACGGTACATTAGGCACAGCGGCATAATCTTCTACGTGCACGGTTACATTGACAGGACTAGGCCTGTGGCACCCCTAAGTAAGCCCCACAGGATGATCCCAATGGCCGTGCAGGCCATGTTGTCCAGCTACGACGTGTTCAGGAGGGCTAGGTACCTATTCACCAACAGCCACGTCAACGCATACATAATGCATAGGACAATTGGCATTAAGCCCAGTGTACTACACCCACCAGTCGACATTGAACTGGCCGGTAGGTACAGGAGTAGGGTTAGGGAGGACGCCGTTGTCTCCTTCGGCAGGCTTGGCTCAGCTAAGGGGCATGACTTAGCCATTAGGGTTGTCGGCGAGTTGAGGAGGAGTGGCGTAGATGCTGAGGCCTACATAATGGGCTCGGCGGACGACTCAACAGCCAGGCTTTACGTGGCTAACCTGCTTAAGCTAGCTGAGAGACTTGGCGTTGCCAAGCACGTTAAGTTCATTGTGAACCCAAGCCTAGCCAAGGCGTACAGTGTGTTGGGTAGATCCAAGGTTTTCATTCATGGGAAGCCCCATGAACCCTTCGGCATAGTCGTCGTTGAGGCCATGGCCATGGGGGCGGTGCCCATAGTGCCCAGGTCCGGTGGGCCATGGTACGACATAGTTGAGGCTGGCAAGTACGGGTTCGGCTACGACACCGTTAATGAAGCGGTGGATGCGGCTAGGCGAATACTAATCAACTACGAGGAATACTCGAGACTTGTGGTTGAGAGGGCTGGGGAATTCTCATACACCAGGTTCAGGGATGAGTTATGTAGACGCCTAACCACCAATTAACTCACATGCATCTTCAAGGGTCAAGCCCTGTAGTAGCCAGTTAACCGCTTATGGCTAATTCACTGCACCTGCCCCCGCTGTACAGTATGGCCCTACTGTACCCAGATGCCCTTAGGCCTACCCCATCATACTCTATAACCCTACCATCCCTCAGCCTTATTGAGCCCTTACCGTAAACCCTAACCTCACTGGTCGTTGGTATCACCGAGCCTTCCCTTATGAATAGTGGGAATTCACTACCGCTCTCAATCCAAGTAGGCCCCCTATACTCCATGCAGCTCCACCAATCCACCCAATTACCCCTAGGCAGGTAAACCCTCCTCGGCTCACCGTAGATTTGGGGGGCATATAGTAGGCCGCCTCCAACCATGTACTCGTCTATTATGTGATAGGCGTCGTCATCGTCCTGGAAGTGGTAAACCAGCGGCCTAACAATTGGGTGCCCGGTTTCATGGGCCTCGGTGGCTAGGGCTAGGAGGTATGGCATTAGGCTCCTCCTAAGCTCCACAGCCCTCTTAACGGCCTGGGCATGGTCACCCCTAAGCATGTACGGCTCCCTATCGGGGTTACTGCTCGTGTGCACCCTGAGTAGGGGGAAGAATAACCCAGCCCTAAAGTACCTAACAAGCAATTCACCCTGGTCCATGTAGGGCCTATACCTCCTCAAATCACCCCTCCCAATGAAGCCACCCAGGTCGCAGCCGAAGAATGGAATGCCTGAGAGCCCCATTGACTCCACCAGTTGCATCTGAAGTAGTATGTCGTCCAGTGAACCCGTGTTGTCCCCTGACCATAAAAAGGCGTAGCTTTGAATGCCTGCGTAGCCAGCCCTCGATAGTATGAAGGGCTTATCCACGCCAGCCCTCCTCAAACCCTCGTAGGTTGCCGCGGCTTGGAAGTATGGGTAGGCGTTCCTAGCTAACTCATGCCTAACCCTCCTCCCATCATCAAGCCTATGAATGGCACCCCTATCAATGGACCACTCACGCTCCCTAACGTAATCAGTGGGTTCATTCATGTCCAACCAAATGCCGTCAACCCCGTAATCCCTAACCCACCTCTCAACTAGGCTACTCCACCAATCCCTAGCCTCCCTATTGAAGAAGTCCGGGAACACAACCGCACCTGGCCAACCCCTACCCACGTAGAGTTCCCCATTCTGAGTCTCGCAATACTTACCCAACCCACTTAGGAACACGTCGAAGTTTTGGTCAAGCTTAACCCAATGGTCAATTATCGTTATGAACCTAACACCCCTCCTATGAAGCTCCTCGGAGAGCCCCCTTGGGTTAGGGAACTTTGACCTATCCCAGGTGAATATCTTGCCGGAGTCCATGTACTGGAGGTCTAGGTACACTGCTGATGGTTTAAGGCCGAAGGCCTCGAGTTCATCAACAATCCTAACCACGACGTCCTGGGGCTCATAACCACAGCACCTGGATACTTGATAGTCAAGGGCCCAGTCAGGTGGCTCTAGGGGCTTGCCCGTTATGTCTGTGTAGTTCTCAATAACCCTCTCAACGCTAGGCCCCCTTATGACGTAAACCTCAACGTCGCTGTGGGGCACTGTAACCCTGACCTCATTATACCTGGTTAGGCCAATGTCGAAGTGGAGCTCGGCTGGTGAGTTAACGAATAGCCCAACCGCCTCACTGTGTCTGACGCTTATTAGGAATGGTATTGAGGCGTAGAGTGGGTCACTGTACCAGCCGTATGGGGTGGGTGCGGATGCATCCAGGTTCCACATCCTAACCCTAACCCTTCTCCTATCAAGCTCATAAGCCTTCTCCCCAAGCCCAAGCACATGCTCCTTTAAGTCAAGGTCCTTGACTATGGTTAGCCTGCCGTTAGACTCCTCAACCCTAAGCCTATGCCCAAGGAACTCACCCTCGTAACTAGGCCCCTCAAAGACTCCGACAGCCCTACTCGGCCTGTAGTTGAAGGTTACTATTGGCCTTGGGTTGTTAATGAGTAGCCTAAACCCTGGTTCACCCTCCTCAACGCTAACCCTCATGAAACCAATGCCAGCCCACTCCTTTTTAACAGGTGTCTCATTTGCTGCTGCCGAGTAGCTTGAGTAGTTCGCTTAGCCTGGCCTTAATGTCGGCTAGCTCCCTTGATAATGCCTCGTTCTCACTCTTCAGTCTTAGGTTCTCCTCCCTCAATTTATCATAATCCTCCTTAAGCCTCTTAAGCTCCTCCTCAACCTTACCGCAGGACTCAGCTGCCTTAATCTTGTCGCTCCTAACCCAGTAAACCACTTGGCTATTCTCCTTAATCCACCTAAGCTCACCCGTCTCAAGGTCAAGGTCCAGTTCCGTGAGTATTGCGAACACGTCACCCTTGCCTATGTCGTACTGCTTGGTAACCTCAGTGAAGAACCAGTTCTTAATGTCATTAAACACCTTGGTTAGGGACTCCCTGAACTCATGCCTATTCCTCAGCTCGTTAAACCTAGCCTCACCCTCCTCCCCACCTAGGCTTGTCCTCAGTCCATTGGCCACCGCCCCGAATATTATCCTGAAGAAGTCGGGCCTACCACCCCTACCATGCCTACCGAACAGTTTACCAGCTGAGGTTTTACCGGTTGATAACTTAATCTTAACTATGCGCTTACCCGCCTCCGTGACAAGCTCTGATGTAGCGCTCTCCCTCTCAATCTCCTCACCCTCCTCCTCAGCCTCCTCAGGCTGCTCAGAGGACATAGATTATTATACTTAAATTTAGCTTATAAACCTATCCTTAAAACAAGCCATTGGGCATTTGCCAAGGGTAAGCTTGAATTAAGGCCCGGGTTCAAATCTTGACCGCGTTAACCACTCCATCCTGCCCGGGGCGTGACGTAACCACTGCCCTACCCACCTCAGTCTCTATAATAGTCCCCTTCACGATTATACCCCTCTTGGCGAAGTCGCTGTTGGCTGGGGACTCAACTATCCTAAGTATCTTAGCCTTCCTACAGGTGCCGCTGCCCTTATCATACACGTTAGCGTAGCTAACCTCAGCCAGCCTAATCTTAAACCCACCACCCGTAACCCTCTCAATAAGCCTCCTATCCACACCCCCCAGCCTAGTGTTGGTGGGCGGCCCACCGCCTAGGGCCTTCCTCTTAACCTTATAGGGCCTAGCCCTAAATCCACCACTCACCTTCCTATTGTCATTACCCTGGTAATAGGCAGCCAACTTAGCCATTACCAAGCACCTAAGCCTAAGCCTTTTAAACATTAACCAGTGCGGCTCCACTCCAGTTATTACCACCAAATATCTTTATGAGTATTCCCTGTATGGTTAATCGATAATCCTTAATAAGACCCCCATGGCGGAAGTATACGTGTCCCTCAGGAGAATTGGGGCCGTCCTGCATGTGGCTAGGGATGGCTTAATAGTGGCTAGGGTTAACGTGGATAGGGCTGATAGGCTTGTTGGGTTAACAGTCATGGACTACTCCATGAGGAGGATAGGGAGCATTAAGGACGTCGTGGGCCCAGTGTCCTCACCCTATGCACTAATAAAACCCATTAAGGGTTTGAAGGCATCAGAATACGTTGGTAAGCAGGTTTACGTTAGGGGTGTGGACCTTGAGAGGGTCATGAGGGGTGGGCGCCATGAATAAGTGCCCAATGTGCGGCTCAACGGAGTTCGTATACGACGAGCAGAGGGGTGTTTTATTCTGCGCCAAGTGCGGCTATGTAATTGAGGAGCATGTCATCGACATGGGGCCTGAGTGGAGGGGTGTGGATAAGAATGGTAGGTCACTGGCCAGGGCCAGCCCAGTCAACGCAGCCGCCCCTGAGCATGGGATGCTGATTAACATAGTTAAGCTGCGTGAGTCAAAGCTGAGGATTGTGAAGCCCGTGGCGCTGCTCACCACGGGTGAACGCAATGTAATGGAGTTGAGGTCTATTGTTAAGCGGGTTGTGGCTAACGTGGAGCTTCCTGAATCCATAATTGATGAGGTTGTTTTGAACTATAGGGCGTTGGTTAAAATGGGCTATAGGGGTAGGATTAAGGAGACAGCCCTAGCCCTAGTTTACATAGCGTGCAGGAGGCGTAACATACCGTGCACCATGAAGGAGCTCCTTAAGAACAGTGATGTGAACATTAAGAGCTTTAATAAGGTTTACACTCAGATAGCCAGCCTAATGAACATTAAGGGAATTTACAACGACGAGCAGCTCATGAACATGACCCTGAGGATGCTTGACTCAATAAACATCAACAATAACGTTAAGCACAGGTTGATCCTACTGATGAGGGACCTGATAGAGAAGGGTAAGGCGAATGGCCTATTCAACGGTAAAACCATCACCTCAACGATCGCCGCCATGGTGTATGCATCACTGTTGATATACAACGTTAACGTTAGGCAAAGGGACATAGCATCAATAGCTGGGGTAACTGACGTGACAATAAGGAACAGGTACAATGAACTGTTGAGGCGCCTGAACTTCAGGATAATAATCTAGGCCTTAAAACAACGCACCAGATTCTGGCCAGGTTCTGAATTAAATTTATTAACATACGGGCTCAGTGTCGTATTCATGCTAAAAGTGAGCGTGCTAATGGGCTACTTAACGTTAATAGTCGTGTTAACGTGCATTAGCCTAACTACGGTCACCCACGCCTCATTGGTTAACACACCGTTAAACCCACCCCCCACACCCCTAAGTGGGTTTCACTACGCTGGGACGCTTAGCAATGATAGTCCTGTCATAGTCACCATCTACATACCCCTCAGGAACATTAACCTACTCCTCTACTACGCCCAAGCCGTATCAACCCCAGGCTCACCCATGTACCACCACTTCCTCAGTAGGGAGGAGGTGAAGGCACTCTTCTACCCAACCGATGAATACAATGAGGTGCTTACCTACCTTAGGGGGCATGGGTTCAGGATACTGCTTACCGCAGCTGACTCAATAATAGTGGCTTGGGGTAACGTTAGCATTGTTGAGAGGTACCTTGGCCTAGGCTACGCCGTCTACAGTAATGGGTCCTTAAGCTACTACGAGTCCTATGGGGTACCGAAGCTGGGCAACATCATGGTCTACTCGTCAAACTTAACAATGCTCCTCCTCCAACACCCACAGCTGTTAATCATGGGCGGTGAACTGGGCAACATATTGCCAGGTTACGTTAAGGGTGCCGTAAACTTAACATACCCCATGGAGGCCTATTGGCCCACTGAACTGCAGAGGGTCTACAACGCCACCGCCCTGTACAGGGAAGGTTACTATGGGCAGAACTACACCATAGGCATCCTTGACTTCTTCGGAGACCCCTACATAACCTCCCAACTAGCCTACTTCGACAATGCAACCGGCCTCCCGAACCCGCCAAGCTTCAGTGTAGTGCCCATAGGCCCATACAACCCCAACCTGGGGGTTTACAATGGCTGGGCCTATGAGGTAAGCCTTGATGTTGAGGTTGCTCACGCAATGGCGCCCAGGGCTAACATTGTGCTTTATGTTGCGAACCCAGCCCTACCACTAGCGGCCATAATAGCCTACATTGTTGACCAGGACGCCGTTAACGTGGTCTCCCAGAGCTTCGGCTTCCCCGAGTCCATACTGCCGATGGTTAATGGGCCCGCCTTCTACTTCAACGTCGTGCTAACTGACAAGTACTACGCCCTAGGTAGTGTTGAGGGTATCACCTTCCTAGCCTCCAGTGGTGATGGTGGTGGGGCTGGTTACAGCAATGGGCCACTGGGCACAGTCATTTACCCAGCCACCTCACCCTACGTGACGGCGGTTGGGGGCACCACCACCTACATTCAATTACCCAACGGCTCCTACTACCAAACAGCCTGGTCCAGCTACGGCTTCATACCCCTCGGCCTTAATCTAGGTGGCTCAACGGGTGGTGTTAGTGTTGTTGAGCCTAAGCCCTGGTACCAGTGGGGCATAGCCACACCTGCGACATACCCATTTGGCAGGATGGTGCCTGACTTAGCCATGGATGCAAGCCCATACCCAGGGCTACTCATGGTTGGGCCAGGGAACACATTACTCATAGCCGGCGGGACCAGTGCATCATCGCCACTGCTGGCTGGCCTACTAACCCTCATAATGGATGCAGTAGGCTCAAGCCTCGGTTCGTTAAATCCAACCATCTACGAACTGGCCAACAGCAGCTGGTACGGTAAGGCCATAGTCCCCATCACCTTCGGCTACAACATACCTTGGACAGCCCACTACGGCTATAACCTGGTGACTGGCCTAGGCACGGTCAATGCCGGCTACTTGGCTGAGGCCTTCTCAGCCTTAAGCAGGTTGGAGGGCGGTGGATTATCCATAACTGTGAACGTCTACAACACCACAGGCGGCCAGCAGAGGTACTACTACCCAGGTGAGGGGGTTGTCATAAGCGCCTCTATACTTAACTCAACTAGGTTGGTCACGTCAGGTAGCTTCTACGCCCTCATAGAGAGTGTTTGGGGTAATGTGACCATGGTACCGTTAAGGTTCAGCGGCATTAATGGTTGGACAGCCTCAGTTGCCCTCCCAAGCAACGCCACCGGTATACTTGACATTATTGTTTACGGGGAGGCGGATGGCTTAAGGGGCTATGGTTACACTACAATATACTCAGGTTACTATGGGCAATTCCTACAACCCCTACCATTCACGCCCCTCTACTTGGGGTCAGGGGTACGGCTGGTCGTTAACCTAACAACCCCTGGGGGTGGGGTGCCCCTCAACGTGAGCGGGGTTACGGCCCTCATCTACTACTACAATGCGCTTAACAACTCCTATTCACTCATCGGTAACGTAACCCTAAGGCCGTACCCGTACTTCGCGCACGGCAACGTGACGTACATATTCGTAGGTGAGTTACCCAGCAATCTACCCACCGGTGTATTGTTTATTAGGCTGCTTAACGCCTTCGGCTTCGTACCATTCGTGAACGGCGTAATGATGCAGAGCATGTACGTGCTGCCGACGGTGGTGGCGCAACCAGGCTCAGTGGCCCCAGGGGGGAGTGTAGTCGTGGTTGGTTACCCCATACCACCGTTAAACCTGGTTCAAGTGTCGTTGGGTACAGGAACCTACGTGTTTTACAATGTCCTATATGGGTCTAACGTAACCGCCTACTTAACATCACCCACGGGTAGGGTTATCAGCATGTCTAACGTACTGTTTAACCCATCCGTGAACGCCTACTACGGCGTACTGAAGGTGCCTTCAAACGCAACCCCTGGACTATACACCATTATCCTAAACGCCACCTACTCATCATACACCCTCAACGCTACCATAACGGGCTCCTACTTCACCCAAATATATGTGGCTGGGGGCTACTCACTACCATCCGTGAGGGTCTCGTCAACGTACGCCTTTGAGGGGCAGGTTATAACCATCTACGCCAACATCACTTACCCAAATGGCACTGAGGTAAAGTACGGCATGTACTCGGCCACGGTTTACCCACTGTCCTTATCGGGCCTATACCCATTGATAAGCCAGGTTTTCGAAACCCCACTTTGGTACAACCCAAGGTTGGGCCTGTGGGTTGGCAACGTCACGCTACCATCCCAGTACTCCCTAGGCAGCCTAACCTACCTTGGGGGTAACCTGTACTTCTCATCGCCATACGGCGTTCTGGTCACTGGCACATCTGCTGATGGTTACCCAACCCCAAGCAGCCTATCAACCCAGTACACGCTTTACGTCATACCCTACACGATGTTGAATGGGGCAACGTTAAGCGGCATTAAGGCCTACCACATGGCCCTAATCAACGACACATTAATAGGCGGCGTCTACGTTGACAGCATCCTAATCAACGACACGTTGATAGGCAACGTCACATTGGTTAACTGCAACGCCAGTGAGTTAACGGTCATAAACTCCCACCTACTGTTGGTATCCTCAAGCATCGGTAGGGTTAGGGCCATTAACAGCACCGTTGAGTTATTCTCAAGTAGGGTTGGTGAACTGGACCTATCATCATCAACCTACGTCAACGAGAACTCGATGATCAGTTCAATATACCCCAAACCACCCATCGTAATAATCAACTCCCCCGTTAATGGAACCAGCCTAACCGGGCTGGTGACCGTGAACTTCACGGTAATCGGCAATGATGTATTGAACGTCAGCCTCTACCTAAATAACCACGTGTTAATTGCCTTCACGGGCAACGGCACATTCACCTACACCCTCAATACCACAGACTACCCAGATGGCACATACGAGTTAAGTGTTGTTGCCGTGCAGTCCAGCGGGGCCGTGGCTTCATCATCCATTGAGGTTAACCTAGCTAACGAGTTATTGTCCTTAAGCGGTGGTCTCAGTAGGTTGACTGGTGAACTAGCCTCAAACGCGACAGCAATGCGTAAGGCACTGGTTGAGCTAAACAGTAACCTAACGATGATTGAAATCCTACTGTTAGTGTCCCTAGCCCTAAGCGCAGCCGCCCTAGCCTGGTTTGCGGCATCAAGGGTTAAATCGACTTAGCGCCAATGCCAGTTTAAAACACCACCACGTGAGTGATTACTTGTAGAAGGCTATTGACGCGTAGCCCACGGTCTCAAGTAGGTAACCGCTTGTGTCACCTGAGGTTGCGTGCTTAAGTAGCTTAACGCCCGTAGCCCCCTGCTTCCTGGAGTAGACTATGGCCGCCATTATTGCGCCGAAGCCGCATACGGAGACGTCGTACTTCTCCATTGCCGAGTAGAAGCCCTCCTCATCCATGTTGAGCACATGCTCGATAACCCTCATGTCCTTGTCCGTGGTCACCTCATGGGGCTCATAGTGGTTTAAGTCGCTTGAGGCCACCAGAACTACCTCACCAGCCCTCCCATCAACAACCTCGCTTATGGCTGAACCAAGCCTCCTGGCCATGTCAATGGTCTGGTTCCACAGGACTATTGGCACTATCCTTGAGCCTGGGAACAGGTATTGTATGAAGGGTACCTGAACCTCCACTGAGTGCTCCCTCTCGAAGGCCGTTGGATCCTCAGCCAGGTCCCTAACCTTGGCTTTAATTTCCCTCGCCAACTCCTCATCAACCTCAACCCTACCCAGTGGCGTCTCCCACTCACCACTTGTCATGATTGCCGCTGGTGAGCCTACGCCGTAGTGGTTTGGGCCGATTATGATGAATACCTTGGGCTTGGCGTACTTGCCCACCTCAACGTAGGCATGCGCCGCCACCGGGCCTGAATAGACATACCCAGCATGCGGCGCAACTACCGATAGCACGTATTGCTTATCCTCCTTAACATTCATGGTTGACTTCGGCCCAATCTCATGCTCAATAGCCCACTTTATCTGGTTAATTAAACCATCCCTACTGGCCTCGTAGAACATCCCTGCAACGGCCGGTTTTCTAGTGACCATGCAGTACACACGCACCTTAGTTATTTAAATCATTTCGCATATCTTTCTAAATGACAAATGTGTAGTAAACCGTGGATAAGTATTTAAATCCTAGTTAGGTAACCTAAAGATACATGGGTAAAGAGAACATGAGGACATCCATGGCTAGGGCTCTTAGGTTGATAAACATTTCACTTTATATATTTGTAATATTACTGACCGTGGTGGTTAGCCTACTCTCACTATACATAGCCATAACGAGCATCCTAGGCTCAATACGCGGTATCGCTTCATTAACAGATTCAAACATCATAAGCATACTATCATCTCTATTCCTAGTCGTGTTAACAATGGAGTTGATAGAAATGTTCATAGCATATATGGAGAGGGGTATGATAATAGTCGACATGGTCATAGCCATAGTGCTCACTGCAGTGGCGAGGGAACTGCTAATAAACTTCGCAAACATAGAATCCCTAACCCTCCAAAGGGGAATCATCATAACCACTGCAATCTTAACGCTATCAATATCCTACTGGCTAGTCAATAAGGCGGAGCAGATTAAGAAAACTTAGCGGTTAATAAACCCCTATGCCTATTGTCAACCAATGCCTCATTCATGAGGTGAACCTTAAGGAGCCTAAAGCTTGGGAACCTGGCACCGCAGACTGGGCACCTCCTAGTCTTAGGCATGTGCTGGCACTCCCTAGTGTAATGTATGAAGTACTCCCACGCACTACCCATAGTCTTACCACAGTACTTACAGGTAACCTGCATCAATGAACCATGCCGGGCGGTGGTTTAAAACTTAACCGTTTGTCCCTAGGTGTTGTGCCTAGGGACTTCCACCTCGCCCACATGGGTTATCGGTGTGGGTTCATGGGTGGCTGTTGAGCCCAACGGCATGGGGCTCCCATCTAGGAGGGACCCACCTGGGCTCTGGGCATTGCCTTCACCACCCAGGTGGGGTGAGGCTCTGAGGCGTAGGTTGTGGCATGCAGCCACCTCCCTATGCCAAAGCTCCCCACCCCTGGAGCACCTGCCAACCCTGCTACCGTTCTCGTAAATGATTGGGGCGTTGTGTATTGGGCACATCCTTGAGGTGTTCCTAGGATTCACGTATACTATTGGGACACCGTGCTCCCTAGCCTTCTCCTCAATAGCCCTCTGGACGCCCTTGAAGGATGCCTGGTATACCCTATGCCTAAGTTGGGCATCCTTAATGCGGCTAATCATACCCTTAGCGGGGTTCTTGCTAAGTCTCTCCAGGACAATGGCGCTCCGCCTCTCCACAGCGGCCCTTACTATGATGTTCGCAAGCTTCCACTTTAAGTCATTTTTCCTCTCACCCTCCCTCAGCTTCCTAAGGACCTTCCTCTTAACCCTACAATCAACACCACAGGACTTGTCGTACTTCTTTTGAATAGCCTTCCTCCTATAGTAGTAGCCTAGGGTAATGTCCTTGAAACTAGTCTCCAGGAGGTAGACCTACTGGTCTATCATCACAGCCACGTGGTTCTCATTAACATCAACGGGTATGAGGTCCCTTGGTTCATAAGCCTCAACGCTCCTCCTGAACGTTAGGTAGAAAATCAACCGCCTACCCCTCCTATCAAGCCTCAACTTAGCCTCCGAAGCTAACTTCCAGCCACTATTCACGTACCTCCAGTACTGCTTATGCGGCTCCAACTCAACCCTAACCCATCCAACATACGTTGCCACTTCAATGCCTGTCAATCCGCTCATCCTCCACAAGTGATCGTCAAGCCAAATGGAGATTCTCCTAACCTCTGGGTAATTCCCCCTAGCCAAGCCCTCCTCCTGAGTTTAAGGAAGCTCTTAGCCCTCGTTGCTGCATCCTGGCATGCGGTGTAGGCGTAGTGTGATGGTAACTGCGGATACGAAGACCTTAACTCCAAATACTTCAAAGCCTTCAGTTTCACGAAGCTCGCTACCCCATTCTCCACGGCGTATGTGACTAATCGCCCAACCATGCTCTTGTACACACCCTTAAGCTCCACGAAAACTCTAAACAACCTCCTAGGCAGTGGCACAGACCTAACAACAACAGTCCTAGTAACCTCACTCATACTTCCCAACCTCCTCCAGCAGCTTCTTAAATCCCTCAACAAACTCCTTTTTCCTGCGGCTCCTCAACCCATAAAGCTTCCCAGCGAAGGAGATCACAACCTCTATCAAGTCCTCCACAAGCTCCCGGTGGGAATCCTTAGGCTCCTCACCAAATACAGCCTCGATTGCAACACCATACTGCCTGAAGAAGTATTCCAAGTATTCAAAACCGAACCTTGTCAATCTATCCCTATACGCCACCACGGCCACATCCACCTGCCTATTAACAACATAATTAAAGAGCTTCGATAAACCTCGCCTCTCAGTCTTCAAACCACTCGCAACATCGCTCAACACATCAATAACCCTGTAACCTCTAGAGGAGCAGTACTGCGTCAAGTACTGTACCTGCCTCTCCAAGTCACCCCTCTGGTCTGGGGAGCTTACACGGGCATATATGACTGCCCTAACCTCCCTGCTAATGGGCACTCCTTCGGCAATCCTCCTAACCTCACTCTCGGGAACCCTATACTTACCGCCAGCAGTCCTAACAACCCTAATCCTCCCCTCCCTAACCCACCTAGCGAGGGTAGAGTAACTAATACCAAGTCTCTGACAAACCTCCCTAGGCCTCAACAACCTCTCCGAAGACGCCGACACCAATAATAATAAACAAAACCAGCGCTTATAAACCTAACCACCAAACACCAACAACAAAACAGCCCACATGGTTTAGTGCGGCAATTAATTTAAATACAAAGCCCGTGAAGGCTTTATGGCTGTGATAATTGAGGTTGCGGTTGACCCAATAGGGACTGGTTCAACGAGTGTTGGTGACTTGGTTAAGCAGGCTGTATCAGTGATAGCGAGGAGGGGTTATAAGTACCAGGTATGCGCCATGGGAACAGTCATCGAGGTACCATCCCTAAGGGAAATTGGTGAACTCATAGATGAAATCCACAACGAACTTGTTAAACTGGGCGTGAAGAGGATTGTCACGGTAATTAGGATTGATGATAGGAGGGATAAGAGCGAGACAATAGAGTACAAGGTAAGCAGGGTAACCCAGCATTAGCCGACCTCCTCCCTTGCTCTTAGAAGTTGCGGGTTTCCTCGTCGTGGTTTTACTGGCTTTTCTGGTGGGATTCATGGATCTGCCTTGGGATTGGCATTGCGAGGCTTTGCTCACTGGTGCCCAGTTGCCCTTGATAAGCGTCACCTGAACCCTGCCCTAACCCCCTCCTCGATGGCTTTAATCTCCTCATCACTGAGCCTCCAGCCAACTGCTCCAAGGTTCTCCTTAACGTGCATTGGGTTTGATGCCCTTGGTATTGGGAAGGCATTTTCATGCTTTGTTATTATCCAATTCAGGACTATTTGGGCAGGCGTCCTCGGCCCATGGTTCCTGCTCACCATTTCGACCAGGTCCCTTGGGAACTCCCTGATTAACCTTCCATGGCCAAGTGGGTAGTAGCATAGTATGGCTAGGTTCTCCCTCTTGGCATAGGGTATTATATCCGCCTCAATTCTCCTATCGATTAGGCTGTAGGGCATTTGGAGGGAAACCACCTCGTACTTCTTCAAGGCCCCCTGAGCCTCAATAACCTGGTTTAGGTTAAAGTTACTTAGCCCTATGAACCTTATTAAGCCTTCATCCACTAGATGTTCCATGGCCCTCATGGTTTCTGTAATAGGCACCCTCCTGTTCGGGAAGTGGACCTGGTAAAGGTCAATGTACCTGACCCCAAGTCTCCTTGCGCTATTCCTAGCAGCCTTAATCACTGAGTCATATTTAAGGTGCGTTGGCCATACCTTAGTGGCTATGAACAATTCATCCCTATTAAAGCCCCTAATGGCCTCAGCCACAAGGGGCTCACTACCGTAAATCTCAGCCGTGTCTATTAGGTTGATGCCGTTCTCCAAACCCAGCCTAAGCGCCTGCACCTTAAGCCTCCTGGACCTTAATATGCCTAGCCTTGATAACACTATCCAAGCCAGGTCGTAGTACGTCCCCATGCCCACGGCCGAGACCTTAACACCACTCCTCCCAAACACCCTGTACTCCATACCCAAACCAACGGCTGAGGGTATTTAGAAGGTTATCATGGTAAAGTTTTTAAATGCCAGTCTCCTTGATGTGTCGTGCCGTTTAGCCACACTAAGATAGTTGGGTCAACTGGTAGGTTTGGGGCTAGGTATGGGATGGGTGTTAGGAGGAAGGTGCTTCAGATTGAGGTTAAGCAGAGGGGGCTTCATAGGTGCCCGCAATGCAGGTCGCTTGTTAGGTTGAGGAGACTTGCCTTCGGTATTTGGCAGTGCCCAAGGTGCGGCTTCACCTTCGCCGGTGGTGCATACGTGCCTCAGACCATCATGGGTAGGACCATAACCCCCGAGGAACTTAGGGCCCCTGAAAGGCAGAGGCAAGCTATGAGGGAGACGGCTAGGCAGAGGGTTACTCAATGATGAGCGGCCGATGAGCCGCTGCTGGGTGAATGCTTATATAAGTAGTTGAGTGTTGGTTAAGTTGAGATGCCGGTCGAATTCATGAAGTTTTACAACGCCAAGACGGCGTTGAGTGACATTAAGAGTGATGTAGATGCGTTGAAGGATGTCTTATCCAGTATAGAATTCACATTGGCGTCGTTGCAGAGACAGGCTAGGGGTGAGAGGAGGCTGATGGCTAGGGGTGGTGGAGGTTATTACGAGTACGTTAGGTTCACCTACTTCAACTACACCATTGACGTCCACGTGATTCCACCAACCACCGAACTCAGCTCAATCATGAGTAGCATCAGGAATAGGCTTAAGGTAATCCTAGACGCCCTAAACAAGTCAATAAGCCTAATAGAGAGGATTAGCGATGAGGCCAGCGGCCTAAGCCTAATTGGGGTTGCGATTGAGGATGGGAGGGTTAAAGTCATTTTAATACCTTAAGCCGCATCACCTTCAACGCAACCTTAAAGGCCCATGAACTAACCAGCAATATGAATAAACCTAATTAGGTAGGGTTAGCTTAACCCACCATTGCGTATTACTGCCCCCTCCTAATACCCCTGACAAAGGGCAAGCCTCGCCCTTTAGGGCGGGGTTACCTCACTACGTGGGTTTCATAGCGGTAGATTTATTAATCCCAGTTTGCTGGGGTTTTGGTGCTTGGGGTGGTGCCCCCGAAAGGGGGTTATTTCCCTCCGTCAGATGAGCCGGTGGGGCGATACCCCACCCTTTTCACCACCCCGAGGGCGAAGCCATTAACCCCGCAGAGGGAGTAACGCCCAAGACCCCAGCAGTGAAACCCCACCCAAAAGGCGGGGAGGGGGTCATCAGCAATTCACCCCTCCTACTCAACCTGTAGTACACGTGGTGCTTCCTAACCTCACTGCTGAGTTTAAACCTGGCCATACTCCTCTTAAGCGTCTTACCACCCCTAACCCTCTCAACAAGCCCCATGTCCTCTAGCCTATCAAGGATCATCAAAACCCTCTCCAGCGGTATACCGGTGTTTAACGCTATTGACTTGCCATAATCCACGTTAGCCCTCTTAAGGTGAATTAAAACCGCCAACTCCTCACTGTCCAACTCCACGAGCCCAACGTAGGTCCTGGGATTTAACCCTTAGCACGTCCAATGCATAACCTTTTCTAACTAACCCTCACGCCACTTGCACACGCCTAACGCTGAACCCATTGGTGTCTTTGGTAACCATTAACAGCTCCACGCCGTTTAGGTTAAGGTTGGCCCTTAGGGCGTTGATGAAGGCCTCAACCCCCTTCATGGGTCTCGTTAACGGTGCCTTAAACTGGGCGCCAGCTGCATAGGAGTGTCCACCACCGCCTAGGGCTGTGGCCACCTTAGTGCAGTCGAAGCCGCTTGACGGGTCTGCGCCGCAGTAGTACCTAAACGTCCTGTAGCCTAGTCTAACCAGTAGGTTAACCATTGACGCCCCCCTACGCTGGAGTTCAATGGTCAATTGCCTGTAGGATATGCCCAATTTAACGTTGAAGTAGGCGTTAATAACCTTATCAACACCGAGGGCATCAGCAACCTTAAGCATAACCTCCCATGACCTAATCCCCCTGTCAACAATACCCTTAACGTATGGTGTTTTGAGGGCCTCAAGCCCCGTCTTAGCAAGCATAGACGCCGCCCTCACCTTCTCCCCATAACTTGAAAACCTAGCCAACATGTCCACTTGCCTAGCCTCCTCACTGCTTATCCTAGCCGTATCGGTTTCAATGGCCACCTTAACTAGGGATTCTGCTATTGGGTTACCTGCTAGGTTGAGGGCCCTCATGGCTAGTAAAGCTGAGCATGGGGCTTCCGGGTCGTAGTACTCGAGCTTAGCGCAGGGCTTATTCGTCTCATGGTGATCAGCCCTGATTATAGCCTTACCTGGGCAAGGTAGGTCGGCGACGAAGTCCCAGGTGAATAGCCTGTATAACCTACCCCTCTGTACCTTGCCTGGAGGTGCGAAGACCACCACACCGTTGGGGTACTTGATTAGGAATAGTGAGGCGCTTGTTAAGCCATCAGCATCCCCAATGTCACACAGGGCCAGCGGCCTATTAGCCAACTTAGCCTTAATGATTGCCCCAAGTGCCCTTAAATCCTCAAGACCCACGTTAGGTTACGCAGGGCTTGGGTTAATTAAACCTAGCGTGGGTGACCAGTAGTGGTTTAAAAGGCAGCTGAACCCATCCTTAGTGGGCTGCGCCTTAAGCCTAAGCGGACTCAAGTGCACTGGAGTTGGGTTGCTCTCAACCTGCATTGGCGACGGCTACTCGCTTAGGGTTCTTCAAAGCCCCTGGAGCGGAAACACGTACCTAATCACACACGCACCAGGAGGCTTAAGTACTGTTAGGGTTAACGCCAAGTTGGATGCTGAATGCGCAGTGAGGCCTATAACAGCCTACTGCTATGGGTTAAGTGAAGTTGGGCCATTCATGGTTAAGGAGGCTAACGTCAATGTTAAGGTTTACGGTAATCAAATTGAGGTGGTGACCAGTGGTGAGGGTGACTACTGCGACTCAGTCATAGCCCTAACCAAGGATTTAAATGGCCTAGGTGACGTGCTTGGCAGATTACCTAAACCGCTGCCACTGATCCAGGGAGGGTTCTTCGAGGATGGCTTGATATGGGCCATGGTTAGGGCAGGCTACGTTAAGGAGGGTGAATTACCCAGCTTCATAAAGCCTAACCAGGCCTACTATTGGGCTAGGGGTGACGTGGTCAACCCATCACTGGCTGGTTGGGTTGAGGAGGGTAACCCAGCCTACCTAGACGTGTTAACCATGGCCTATGAGGAACTGCTCAGCCTCATGAATGAGCACGGCGGCGTCAAGATACCCTACATAACCGCCGCCAAGGCTAGGGACGTTTACGGGTCACCTCAGCAATCCTACATCTTCAACACCCTTCTCAGGGGTTTTGAACTCACAGGGGATTCAAGGTACCTGGACGGCGCCCTCAAGGCCCTTGAATGCTACCTAACCCAACCACCCAACTGCCTAGGCTACATAGACCTCGGGGGTGGGATGAGGTGGTTTAGGTGGGGTAGTAGGCACTTCCTGTCCACGGATCCCCAGGGTTGGGAGAACCTAATGGTCCTCAACACTCACCTAATGGCGGTCCTATCCTTCGCCGAGGCCCACATTAGGGGCCTATGCGGCAGTTGCCTCAGCCACGCCCTAAGTGGGGTTAAGGCAGTAATTAAACTGGCGGATAAGTTCCAGAGGGGTGATGGTTACCTGTACTACAGCCTATACTCAAGGGAGCACATGGGTGAGGGTGAGGATGATAGGTACCCACCCTACAGGGGTTACAGCCTACTGAGCAGTAGGCTAGCCCTGAAGGCATCCATGTACCTGGGTGATGATAAGCTCTATGATATGGCCAAGCGGGCTTGCTTAATGGGCTACAGGATGGTTGAGGGGGGCAGGTGGGGTGAGTATGAGGCCGTGGCCAGGTGCCTAAGCCTAATCTACCTGAGGGAGGGTGACGCCGATGCATTGAACATGATTATCAACGTGCTTAAGGCGGCTTACGGTAATGGGGTTTGGGTTAAGGCTACAGGCTACGACGTTGAGGGGGCTTTTAAGGCGCATTACCAGCCTGCAACAATAACTAAGGGTAGGGTTCAATTAGTCTACGTAGGCCCAATGGGTGGTGCGTTGAACATGGTAGCCTACTCGGAGGGTTCAAGAATAGTGATTAAGGGTTACAGGTCACCCAGTGGCCATGGTGTCCTGGTTAAGGGTATTGAGGCTGTGGGGGTTAACGGCTCCGTTAGGGTTAACGGCAGTGAAATTGAGGTTAACGGTGGCGCCTTGATAAGAATAGATGAGGATGTTGTTAAGCCCGCCGTCGCAGGATTGAGGTAACGCTTATAAAAGCCTGGGGCGGTAGGCTGATTAGCGGCCGTAGTCTAGCCTGGTTTAGGATAAAGGGGGCTGGGGCTTTTTCCAAATCCCTTCTCCACGTTAAACCGCATGTAGGAGTATTATCACTGGGACGAAGCCCAACAGGACGGGTAAGGGTAGGGCGGGTGCATAACCCCTGAAGGGTAGGAGTAGCCTATAGGTTACGTAGAAGCCTAACAGGACCCCTAGGACGAGTATAATGAGTATCATTACCATTGCCTCCCCGGCTAGGGATACGACGAAGCTTGACATTAGGGAGTAGACCACCAAGTCCCCCACGCCTATGGCCGTGTCCCTTAGGTCAAGCACAAGGCCCCTTAGCAGGCTTCTCCCAACCGTACCCTTCATGGACTCCGCCAACCTACCCAACAACCCCTTGTAAACCATGAATGCGTCGTAGACGGCTAGGAATATGGGCACCATTGCCGCCGTGACTGGGGGTAGGCTTGTGGCCAGGAGGGAGCCGGCCATGGCGCTGTAGGACACTATGCCAACCCCCCTGAGGATCTGGCTATTGCTGTATAGTGAGAAGTAGCCCAGCAGTGCCGTTAGGCCTATGCTGAGCGGGTAGAAGGTTACCACGAGCAGGAGTGGGTATATGTTGTAGTAGGTTGCGTACTCGTAAAGGTAGAAGGTGACTAGGGTGTATATTAAGAACAGTATCATGGCGTCCTTGAAGACGGCGAAGGCCCTGAACTTAGCATACCTAATCAATAGGTAAACCACCACTAGGCCCACCAGGGCCATTAGTAGTATAACCATTGTGTTGTAGAAGCCGGCCGACACAGTGTTACTGCTGCTTATCACGGGGCTTGGGGTAGGTATGTAAGCGTGCTTCGTCGTTAGGCCAAAGGTCACTAGGGCGCCCATTAACATTGAGGCCAATGGGGGTATTATGAAGTATGGCTTAAAACCAGCCTCATTAGGCATGGTTAATGTGCCGTGAATAGGCTTATAAAAATATCGCCGGGGCGCAGCCGTGAAGGCACTTGTAATTGAACATTGCAGGGTAGGGGTCTGCGTGAACTCAGCGCTAAGGTTAATGATGAACCGTGGCGTTAAGCCAATAGCCGCCGTCGACGATGGAGTAATCGTCACAGCCGGTGAGGCAGTAGCCTACGTTAACGATGACCAGTTAAGCACCTTAAACCAGGCCATGCAGTTGATCAGCCTATCCATATGCGCCTCCACGGCGATGGCCACGGTTAAGCTAAACACGGGCCTAAGGCCATTCGTCTACTCAAGCGATTTAAGGGAACTCGGTGAACAAGCTACGACACCTATAATTGCAGGTGGGGGTGGTGTTATCGATGATGCAAACCTATTCAGTGGCGGAGGGCTAATACCCATCATTAAGAATTACACCACAGATCCAACGAAGGGCAATGTGCTACTGGTTAAGTTAAGTGGTGATGCGGCTAGCTTAATGGAGGTGGTTAACAGGACCTATGCAACTGGCTACAGTGGTGACATCATAGTAGAGGCTGACGTGGACTCAATCCTAAGGTTTAAGAGATCGTTTAGGAGGATGGCGCCTGCCATACTTGGGGTTGTGGTGACTGGGTTTAGGCAACTATGCACCCTTAGCGTAACCGATGCAGATGCCGTTATGGGTATCTTCAGGTGTAGGAGATGCTGGATAGACTACGTGGGTACTGGCCAACTTAAAACATGCCCAAGGTGCAGGGGCAGGTTGGTGGAGTTAGTTAAGATGGCTGAGAGGATTAGGCCTATGAGCGATGATGCATTGCTAGCTAGGTCACAGGGTGAGTTAGCTAGTAGCAAACCAATTAGACCCATCATTCTGCCTCTCTCCTGGTTCACGCGGGGAAAGCCAGGGCAGTGAATTGGGAAAAAAGCGCCGTAAAAATATTCCAGTTAGGTCACTAAAGGTTTTACATGCACAGCATGCTTAATTAAAATACCGATATACTCATGGGCATTAAGAATGCATGAGGTTAAGATCAGGAGTTTCATAGGTATAGTAACCTATACAGGGGACTCGTTTAACAAACCTACTTAAATGCAGGCATGCTACATATTAGCTAGCAAGCATTCCTCAGTTTTAACCTTACCCTCATTTTGCCCTAGGTTTGTTTTCGAATCGTATACATGCCGCTACTGGTATGGCCACTAAGCCAACACCATGTGTCATTCAGTTTACTTATATAAATATTGTATATAATAATTAATTTACTGCTGTTTAAAATTTTCAATAGCCTCTCTAACCCTCCCCAACCCCTCTATTATCAGTTTTTCGTCGAGAGCGAAGCTTAACCTAACGTACTCCTTACCCATGGTTGACTCCGAGAAGGCTGTGCCGGGTAGGATAACTACACCGTGCTCCTCAAGCAGCCAGTTTGCGAATTCCTCAACACTCATGTTAAGTTTATCTAGGACCCACTTAACTCTGGGATACATGTAGAATGCCCCCTCGCTCCTCCAAACCTCAAACCCAGGTATCCTCCTAAGCTCATTATACATGACGTCGCGCCTCCTCTTAAACAGCTCAATCATTGCCTTTGAGGCCCTCCAGGAGGCCTCATTTCTAAGTGCCTCAACACCAGCCCACTGGGCTATGCTTGGTGGGCAGCTGTACGTGTTCGCCGCGAGCCTCCTTAGAGGTTCAATAACCTCACCACTGGCCACTAGGTAACCCAGCCTCCACCCAGTCATTGAGAAGGTTTTGCTGAAGCCATTGGTGTATATGATGTACCTCCTCCAGTCTGGTTCAAGCTCTAGGATACCCTTGAATACGCCTTCCTCGTAGAGGAAGTTGTCGTAAATCTCGTCAACAATGACCAGCAGCCCGTGGTCTTTAGCCACCTCAAGTAGCCTGGAAACCTCACTAGGCCTAAACACGGCGCCTGTTGGGTTATGCGGATTATTCAGCACTATTGCCCTCGTCCTATCTGAGACGGCGCCCTCAATGGCCTTAAGGTTAAGTCTGAAACCATCCTCAGGGTTGAAGGTTAAGGGCACGTAGACCGGCTTACCACCGAAGAACTTTGTTAACTCAGGGTATGCTGGGTACGTTGGGTCTGGTATTATGACCTCATCACCTGGCCTAATGTAGGATGCCATAGCTAGGAATATGGCTGTCTTAGTACCCGTGGTCACTATGACTTCATTGGGCTTCACACCTGCGTGGTACCTCTGGTTCAAGTAATCCGCAATGGCCTCCCTAAGCTCCCTAATCCCCTCAGTCTCAGTGTAGCCAGTTAACCCCTTATCCAGGGCCACCTTAGCCGCCTCAACAATGTTGCTGAAGGTGGGTAAGTCAGGCTGCCCAATGCCAAAGGAAATAACCTTAATACCCTTCCTCTCAGAAACCTCACGGGCCTTAGCCAGGTACGTGAAAGCATCCTCACCCCTCAACCCCCTAACCGACTCCTTCAGATAGCCATTAACTGGGTCCATACTCAATACCGTAATGCACTATGGTTATGTATAAATAAATATTTCCCCAAAGGCTATTTACCCGTAATGACCTAAATCTTAAAATTTAAGCAACCAATGCTGATTCATGGACTACGGTAGGCTTGAGGAGTTCATCTTGAACAGGATGAGGGAATCCAGGTTACCAGGTTTGAGCATAGGGCTAATTAAGAACGGTGAGCTTGTTTACTCTAGAGGCTTTGGGTTTAGGGATATTGAGAGGGGGTTGCCTGCAACCCCAGGTACTATCTATGGCATCGGGTCAATAACTAAGTCCTTCACAGCCCTAGCCATACTTAAACTGGCGGAGGAGGGAAGGTTAAGTCTCCAGGACCAGGTGGAGAAGTACGTCCCATTGAGACTAAGGGCCCTTAACGAACCGGTACTGGTGCATCACCTACTCACCCACAGTAGTGGCATACCTGCCCTAGGCTATGCCGAGGCTTTCATAAATGGTGTTCTTAACCTAGACTCAAGCTGGCTCCCCTTATCAGCACCAAACGACGTGCTTACATTTATGAGCCACGCCAGTGAGTGGGCTGTGGCTAAGCCCGGTGAGAGGTTCTTTTACCTCAATGAAGGTTACGTCATACTTGGTGAGATTATACGTAAGGTCAGTGGCATGCCTTATGACGAGTATGTAACTAGGCATATCCTTAAGCCGCTGGGCATGGGTAGGACATACTTTAAGGCTGATGATGTTAATAAGGACCCCGACGTCGCGGCGCCTTACATAGTTGATGAGGAGGGTAGGCACTTGGTCAGTAGGTTCCCATTTGGCATAACCTCTGATGGTGGGTTGTTGAGCAATGTAATTGACATGTCTAGGTACGTGGCAATGCTGATCAATAGGGGTGAGCTAAACGGTGTAAGGGTCATTAGTAGGGAGTACCTTGAGTTGGCCGAGAGGAAGTACATTGACGTGCCCTGGAGGGTGATCGGCGACGAGGGTTATGGGTATGGGTTAGTGGTTAGTGATAACTTCATGGGTGAGAGGCTAATTAGCCATGGTGGTAATGTGCTCGTCTACACAGCCTACATGGCCTACATGCCAGCTAGGGGTGTGGGTGTTGTGGTTATGGCTAATGCCCAAGGTTACCCACTGGCCAATGTGGGTATGTATGCGTTAGCCCTAATGCTCAACCACGATCCGGATAAGGAAATTGGAGTATTCATTCGCGAAAACACCGCTAGGCTACTTGAAGGGGTCTATGAGTCGTATGGTGGTGCGGTTAGGGTTAGAGTTAGTAGGCGGGGTGACTTCTTAGTACTTGAAAGCACCACTAAACATACTAGGGAGGCTACGATACTTGTCCCTGAGGAGGTTAGGCATGACTACGCCAGGTACTTTACACTGGTAAATGGTGTTAAGACCCCTGCTGAATTCCACATAACCAATAATGGCGTTGAGTTGATTTACGAGAGGTTTAAATTAGTGAAGGGTCGTTGAACATGCGGGTTAACCGTTAAGTTGGGTTAATCGGCCACTGCTCAAGCCTATACGCCGAATCCCAAAACAAGTATTCGTAAACTGCGGCTAACCTAAAGGCCTTAACCATATCCGCCAACTGTTCCCTGGTCAACTCCAGGGAGTCGATGACGTTTAAAACCTCCCTAACCGACTCAGCGTATTCAGGGCTACTATACACGCTTATCCAAAGCCTGTACTCCCCCCTAGTCTCCCTGGCCACTTCGGCTAGGTGCCTGCCAACTCTCTCGTAGATCCAGTAGCATGGTAGGATGGCGGCCATGGCCTCGTAGTGGGGCTTTGAGTAAGCCTCTGCTAAAAGGTAGTTAGTGTAGGCGGTGTTGGTGGGTGACATGATGTACCTGTTAATGTCTATGTTCAAGAGTTTAGTTAACTTACTGTGAAGCTCCCTCTCAACATTTATGGCATTCATTATGTGCCTAGTGAACATTTGAAGCTCACTGATGTTAGGCATCTTGGCCGCTAAGACGGCTAGGGCTCTAACATACTTGTCCAGGTACATGTGGTCCTGGGCTATGTAGAACTTAAACTTCTCAACATCAAGGCTGCCGTCGGCTAAACCCACTATAAATGGGTGCCTAAGTATTGTATCGTAAATGTCCTTAATCGATGACCATAGGATCTCGGATACTTCCATAAAAACCGATAAAAAGGTTATTTAATAAAGATTACTGGGTAATCTTCAAATGGCTTAACACGGTGGTGAGCAGTCATTTAATTGATTTAAATAATTAAAAGGCATTTTTAAACAATCCACACTATTAAGGGTAATATTTAAATAATCACGGCAATTAGCGCCTAGTGGCGTTGTTGGATTTACTTAGGCCACCCTCGGTAACTGTACTTAACCCCAGGAGGGAGGTTGCTGCAGGGTTAACAACTTTCCTTACAATGGCCTACATACTGTTCGTTAACCCCACCATAGTTGGTAGTGGCTTTGAACTAGCCCTAATGCACGCCATAGGCTCCAGTACCTTAACCCCTCAATACCAGGAGCTTGTGTACACCATTAAGCTTGGTGTAGCTGCCGGGACAGCCATTGCCGCGGCCTTCGGTACATTACTAATGGCATTCTTCGCAAGGCTACCCTTCGCCATGGCGCCAGGCATGGGGGAGAACTCGTTCATAGCCTTCTCGGTAATACCAGTCTTCACAACCACCCTACTCAACACTGGAGTTCCTGGGCCTAGGGCGGCGGAGATAGCGATGATGGTTGCGTTGACGTCAGTCTTCATCGATGGCCTCATATTCCTATTCACCACGTGGTCTGGGATTAGGGAAAGGATAGTGAGGTCCATATCCCCAAACCTAGCCATAGGCATTAGCGTGGGTATTGGCCTTTTCATAACCCTAATAGGGCTTTACCTAAGCGGCTTTGTCGAACCTGGAACTGGAACCCCAATTGCATTTAATGTTAAGGCATTTGTAACGCCGACAGCAATACTGGCCTTCGTAGGCTTGATGGTTGCGATAACGCTTTACATACGCAATGTGCCAGGCGCCTTCCTGATAACTATTGTAGCCCTAACCATAGTGGGCATCGCGCTTGGCCTCGTTAAGCCACCCTCGAGTGTGTTTCAGCCGCCGTTATTCTCAACTTCAATAATACCAAACTTCCCCCAGAACATCAGGTGGTGGGTGGAGCTAGTCAGCCTAGCCTTCCCAGTTGCCTTCTCCCTTTGGATAATAGAGTTCTTCGATGGCATAGGCACCATAGTTGGCTTATCAAATAGGGCAGGGCTTGTTGATGAGAGGGGGAGACCCATTAATATTGATAGGGCCCTCTACACTGATGCAATAGGCACGATAGTTGGTGGGCTTGCAGGCACAACCACAACGGTCATTTATGTCGAGTCCGCAGCTGGGATAGAAAGTGGAGGTAGAACCGGGTTAACCTCACTGGTAACTGGGTTACTATTTCTGGCATTCCTACCGTTAGGACCAATAGTAGTCATGATCCCCGACTTCGCCACTGCACCAGTCCTAATACTCGTAGGGTTACTTTTCATATCCCTGATCCCCAAGTTAAACTTTAGTGATTTAACAGAGGCCATACCGGCGTTCATAGCGATAGTTGGTATACCGTTAACGTACAGTATAGCAACCGGGATAGGCCTTGCATTCATAACGTACACCTTCGTAAAGTTGATCAGCGGTAGATACCGTGACCTCTCGGTGGCAACAGTAGTAATAACTCTCATATTCATCATCTACTTCGTAGCCATGGTGCCATCGCTGTAGGATTCTCGGTGTTAAATACATGGATTATGATTATGATCTTAATTTTAAGTATCTAGATTATATTATGTAGTGTTAAGCTTTTTGAGACTACAAGGCCGCTGACTGAGGGGCTTGAGTGTCCTTTTCGTGTAGCACTCTGAACCTAATGTGGTTCAGAACTCATCCTTAGGTAAGTCTTAATTGAGGTTAATGAGGAGGGTAGTAGGCGGTAGGCGCCACTAAGTCAGCCCTTGGTAATTAACCTAAAACCTCAAATCCTACTAATACTATAAAGGTTTAACCGAACTAACTATCCAAGTGCTAATTAACGGGATAAACTACTGGGTGATGTGATTGATGGGTTGAACTGGGAAATTAGGAGACTGCATGGGAAGCTAGGGAAGAGGGTGCCGTGCCTTTTATAGGGATTTTTGCAAACCACCTAACCAAACTCCCCAACAAATTGGGAGTATCAATTACTTGGGTTACCCCTTCAACATCGCCTAGGATAAGGGTAGTAAATTCAACACGAATACGTAGTCTTACCACAAGTTGATGGATGCCGTTGAGTTGAAGGTTCAGGAATACGGAATCAAAGCGTACGAGGTCGTGGAGTATAAAACGTTGAAGTTAAAAGAAGACTGAGGGGTGCAGCTTATGTCCAGTTGGGCATAAACTGCACAGCGACCTAAACGGTACACTTTAACCGTTACCTCATTCTCGTGTGGGTACTCCAATTCATTCAACTCCACTGGCAGGATGATGTAATACTGGTCACTGGATTTTGTTATCCTCCTACCGAGGGGTATTGTCTTAACGTTTGTTAATATTGTCACGCTAATCAATACAACCGTGTGTACTGGGGGTTAATTGGGTGCCCATCAGTGGTTAGTGTTGGCGATATGCATGGTGGATGGGGATTGAATGAGAGAAGCGATTTCGGGTTTCATTCCCTGGCGGGCCCGGTGGGATTTGAACCCACGACCTACGGCTCCGAAGGCCGCCGCTCTAAACCTGGCTGAGCTACGGGCCCACCCATCTCAGACCCCACATAGTGGAATTAAAATTTTACCGAACTCGGTTGATATGGCTTTGGTGAATCTACATTAGGATTAATTATGGGGTTTAACCATGCGTGCCATAAGTCCACGTGTTCAATGGGTCTGCAGTGCCTCTTTAATGTACTCCAGCGCCTTGGCTGGGTGTTCGTCTGGCTTAACGTTCTTAATTACCTTAACCACTTTCCCATCTGGATCCACAATGAATGTTACCCTCTCCGCTGTCCCTGTTGGCCTAAGCACGCCGTATTTCTTCGAAACCTCACCCTTACTATCACTGAGTAGCTTAAACCCAACCTTATGCTTCTCCGCGAACCTCCTCTGGGTGCCTACACTATCTGTGCTTACCCCAAGGACCACTACGCCGTATCTACTGAACTCATTCCAAAGCTTGGAGAATTCCTGGGTCTCCAGGGTGCAGCCAGGCGTGAAGGCCTTTGGAAAGAAGTATATGACAACCCACCTACCCCTATAACTGCTTAACCTAACCCTTTCACCATCATGCCCATCAAGCTCGAAGTCAGGGGCCAACTCACCCTCAGTTACCATGAACATGCTCATACCTCTGCCTATTTTACCCTTTCACTGAATTATTATTTTAAGTGAACACTGGTGACTTAGCAAACCCCCAAATGAAGCCTCCTGAAGGTGTTGAAGGGTTGCTTGGTTAAAGTTCTTTTAACCCTGTGAAACCAACCGGCACTGGTGTGTAATGGTTAAGGTATTCCATAGGTTCCTCGTGTATGTGACTAAGGATGTGGGTGGGAGGGCAGTGTACATTGATTCCGCTAGGCTTTGCAACAATGGCAGTGATACGGTTAGGCTTAGGTTAAGGTACATTGGCCCCTTCACCAAGACTGGGCTTGAGGGGTATGTTAGGTATATAGCGCTTAAGGCCAGTAATGGCATATTCGCCAGTAGTGAAGAACCTGAGAGCGGTAGCTTTGAGCTAAGGCCCGGTGAGTGCATTAGCCTTAGTGTGGAGTACGTTATTGATGACGCCTTATCGAGGGGGTTAGACTCCATTAGGCTTAGGATGATTAAGGATGGGGTTATTAAAATTGGTGGCTTTCAATTCGACGTAGTCACCGTTAATGATGAGTGAAAGCCATGGGTATTAGGGTAGTTCCACGTTTAAGGCTGTTAACTGGTAGGTTAATGGGGTGTAGGGTTTACCTGAACCCTCGTAAAACTTCGAGTACATTTCATAGAATGTTAACCTGCTGGTCTGTATGAAGGTTAGGAAACCCTCCCCGGCTATGATAAGTATGTTGAGTATTATCATTGTGGCCAAGCCTGCTGGGGTCAGTAGGCCGAATGACAACGCTAATTGGTAGGTCATGTATGTGAATATGCTGTGCACTAGGGCTATTATGCCAAGTCTCATGAAGGACAACGTGTTTGCTATGGCGTCCAGAATACCCTCTATGGTTAGGCCAACCATCAACTCGGTTACGTCAACCTCGGCCCCAGGGACAGACTTAACGTACATGAACACTCCGAAGAATCCGCCTAGGCCTATGGTGATTAACGCTGCGCCAAGCAACCTAACCCCTGGTGCCAGCAGTGTTGAGAATGCTGGGTTAAGTAGTGCAACGGGCACTATCCCCACGTTCATCATTAGTAAACCAAAGCCTATGAAGACCAGGGGAACCCACGTTAATGTTAATGCATCTAGCCTATGCCCAAGCCTAGCCCTATTGATGGGTTTAAGTATGAGGGACAGGGTAAGCATGGCAAACCCGAAGAGCATGGCTAATGGCAACGTCCAGTTTATCCAATATTCACTTATGTCACCATTAACGAACACGCGACCCCATGGTAATAGGGGCCTTATTAGGTCCATTCCAAACACCTCACCACTATTTAGTAGAGCGAACACGATAGCCCAAGTACCCATCATGGTGAAGAGAACACCCCACATGTTAGCCTTACCTGAAAACATTGCCCTAAGTATACCGTTCTTACCATTGTACCTGAGCTTATTCATCAACACGCCGAAGAGTATGAGAATTGCACCTTGCCCAGCATCTGGGAACATCCAGCCGAAGAATATTGGGAATAGTATCGCTGTTAAAGTGACTGGGCTGACTTCACCATACCTCGGTATGCCGTACATGTACGTTATCTCCTTAAATGCCCTGAGCGGTAATGGGTACTCCTCGCTGGTGGGGGCTTCATCAGGGTCCACGGTGCTTACCTGGGCTATTCTAGTGAATTTCCTAACCTTAGCGTCCACTGCCAGGTCGGTTAGGGTCCTGTAGAGGAAGTCCTCAAACTTATTGAGATTCTTCTCAAGGACAAAACCCCTAATTGTCACTAAGTCGCTTAATTGCCTAGCCTCCTCAAGGCTGTAGTTGCATGCCTCATCCCTCTCGCGCATTATTTCACCAAGCTCACTTCTCAATTCACCAAGCCTACGCTCAATCTCCCTAACCTCCCTACTCAATAAGTTAACCGAGGCTTGGAGGTCGGTTAAATGCTCCCTAGGTGCCTTAACTATGCTGCTGGTTTCAGGATACTCAACGTCACTCACTGCCAAGTATGCCTTCAGGTCATTGTCTAGGTTTATTACGTAACCTGGGTATTTATCCAACTCAGGGGGTACTTGACCCTTAACCACGAAGAGCGTGTACGCCATCGCCTTAAGTTCAATGGACCTTAAACCACTCTTTATTAAGCCATTGTAAGCCTCCATAAGTAACCTAAACCTACTTAACCGGGACTCAAGTTCACTTATCTGCCTCTTAATCATGTCAATTCTACTTATAACCTCACCACCCTCCTCCACAGCGCTGTTTATGTAGGTTTGCACCACGCTCTCGGCGATGTTGGCTGCGTCAAGTATGCCCCTTATCTTAGCCTTATTACTGTTGATGAGCGAGCTTAACTGCCCCTTAAGGTTACTTATGGCTGCCTCCAACTCCTTAACCCTAGCATTGGCATTGTCCATGTCAGCTTCAGGTAAATCAACTTGTCTAACGTTATGAAGCCTAACAATGTCGTTAACCTTCCCCAACTCCCAGGTTGGTGAAACCACCAGTAGGTATGCCTTATCATTAGTTTCCTCAAGCCTAACCAGCATTGTATCCTCAACCTGTCTCACCGCGTCCTCAAAGTCCCTTAGGGATCTGACTGGGACCTCAAACACGATGTATTTAATGTTCCTGAACCGTGTTGAACCCATCAGTGAGTTAACCTTAATCAGTAGCCTATACCTAAGTAAATCACCCTCGAGACCGCTGAGGGAATCCTCAATCTGCCTAACCCTGCTTATCAGCTCCTCGCCACTCTTATAAACCGACTCCACTAAGTCCCTGAAGCTTGAAGCCTTAACGTTGAACTTGCCTACGTTTAGATCCTGGGGGGTTTGGCTGTACTTAGTTATGGCCCTTGCAGCCTCAATCAACCCCCTAACGCCACTGTACACCTCCTGGTCAATTGGTGGTGCAGGTAGCTTCGATGGCCTGTCAATAGGCATGAATATGCCCAGTAACCCCACTCTGAAGATTATGTCCAGGGCCGCATGCCTGGGCACGGTTATCTTGTACCCAACAACCTTCTCTATGGGCACGTGAAGTCTATTACACCTAGGTTTTTAAATTATATTTAATGAATGTTAGCGGCCCTTATGTGACTTAGGTACTTGCCCAGTAGACCAGCCTGATTAAGTAGTTCGCATACCCTGCAGACGCTGCCTGATGTTGGGAAGCCGCAGTAGGTGCATTTATTCAACTTTACCTGCTCCTTAAACCTGTCATTAATCATTTTGGACAATTGGTCGCCGAAGGAGACCATGGAGTACTTGACGTTTGGGTTATCCCTCTCCCACCTGGCCAGGGTGAACTTAAGCTCAAAGCGTGGGTTGTTGTAGACGAAGGGGCATTCAATCGTCATGAGCGGTATGCCGTGGTAGTAGGCGTAGATGGCTACCTCCTCCTCCCTCACAAACCTAAGTGGCTTAATCCTAGGTATGAACTCCTCCTCAGCCACGTCGTTGCTTGGTGTGACGCCGAACCAGGCGAACCTCTTAATATCATTACTCATGACGTTCAGCATGACTGTCTGAGCCTCGTCATCCAGGTTGTGGCCTGTGGCTATCTTGCTTAAGTTAAGTCTCCTGCCTATGATATTCATTGCCCTCCTCCTCAAGACCCCGCATATGGTGCACATATGCACGTTAACACCTTTACCCCATAGGCCTTGGGCCACGTCAAACGCTGTGACCCCGAATAGATCTTTGAATGTGAATAACTTGTACTCAATGTTAAACTCACTGGCTAACTTGCCTATGTAGTCACCTGCGCTTGACCTCCTCACGCAACTGTATGGTTGACCCTCATCAATACTGAAGGCTATTAACTCGGCATCCCTAGGTATCTTACCGTGTCTCCTTAACTTACCCAGCAGGTACATTAAAACAAGGCTATCCTTACCACCGCTAATTGCTATGCCAATTCTATCGCCACTGCCTATTAACCTGTACCTCCTAATTGTCCTAGTCACGGTGTCCTCAATAGTGTTGAATAGGCAGTTTAGACAAAGCCTCTCACCACTAGACACCTTGAAGTACTGGGCTTCCCTAACGCCACACCTGTCGCACAACGCTACCATAGGGTTACAGGGCTTAGTTAACCCACAGTTAATATAGTCTCCTCAATTAACAGCCAAAACTTAACACCAGCAGAGAATGCAGTCTTTAACCTAACAGCCTTACACGCAATAACATTTCCTCCATCGAATAACTCACATAACCACTCTCTATGTTAACTATAAATGAGGTTTATTAATAAAAGAGTAGCAATCTAATGATGATTATTAAGCTAGTGCATGCTAGAGTAACTAGGTTAAATATAATTGATGTTATCGCTACCACGGCTAGGATTATTAAGGCATAGCGCCTCCATGCAATACCTAACCTGCCCAATGGTATGAAGGGTGTTAAAAGCACTATTAGGTATATAATGAGTAATTCAAGTTGAGCCAGCGAGTGTGGGTTAAGCAATTTAAACTCCATGTACAGTGCGTATTGAGCTAGGGCAACCCCAGGGGCGGTTTTACTTAGCCTAATATATCCACCGTACCTGTCCCTTAACACAACTAGTAATGCAGCGGCCATTATGAATGGGACCAGTGAGTATAGCGCAACTGCCAGTTGCGATACGCCCACTAGAATTACCAGCGGTGATGCGAGAAGTAGTGGTGTCACTTGCCCAACTGTATTAACTGTCCTAGTGACTAATCCTATTGCCAGCGCCAGGGCTATGAAGGGTGAGGCAAGGAGTATGGGTAACTGTGTACCAAGGCCAATGGCCATGAGCACGGTTATTGTTATCCACGTTAAGGCTAGGTTAAGCATCGACACGGTGTAGGACCTGGTCATCCCATGATAGCTAAATAACCCGCTCCTAATTAGGTAACGCTGAATAATTGGCGTAGCCGCCATTGAAATAGAGACCGCGTACTCAGCTTGGTTAAAATGCAGGGCAGATAATGCGTATGTTATGTAGGTGAGCGTCAATACCGCTACATCATCCCCTAGGTTAATAATCACGTTGTCTCGCATTTACGCCAGCTGGTATATTTAGGGTTTTATGCATATGCTGAGTAACCTAATGCGGTGAAGTATAATAACCGGTGCTTCAAGTGGTGGTTATGCCTACGGTTCACGTTTACCAGCAGGACAGTTACCTAAAGGAACTTGAAGCCTCAGTGGTGGCTGTTGATGGGAACCAGGTAATATTGGACAGGACTATAATACACCCAAACAGTGGTGGCGTTGCCCATGACTCAGGGTTAATTATGGTTAACGGTGAGCAGTATAGGATTGTTGATGCAATGCACAAGAGGGATAGCGATGACGTGATACACGTATTAGATAGGAATCCTCAGGTTAAGCCTGGCGATAGGGTTAGGGTAATTCTAGACTGGGATAGGCGCTACAGGTTGATGAGGCTGCACACGGCATCCCACATAATGGCCGGCATAGCCTACTCCAAGTACAATGCCCTAGTGACTGGTGGCGATATTCAACCCGATTATGCCAGGGATGACTACAACTTAACGGCAGGTGGTGAGGAGCTTAGGAGGATTTTTAGTGAAATCGTGGCCGAGGCCAATGAGGTGGTTAAAAGGGGTATTGAGGTTAAGGTTTACTGGATGCCTAGGGAGGAGGCACTTAGGATACCGGGCATAGTTAAACTGGCCGAGAGGGAACCACCACCTGGTGATAAGTGGAGGATCGTAGAGATACCGGGTGTTGATGTTCAGGCCGATGGGGGCCCCCACGTCGCCAATACAAGGGAGGTGGGGGAGATAGTGATGCAGAAGATTGAGAACAGGGGTAGGAATAAGAAGAGAATTTACTTCACGGTTAAGCCGTAATTCTACTCAACGGGCACAACCTTAACCTTAACCTCAGCTATCTCCTTGGTTTCAAAGCCCTGCATAACGGATATAACGAAGAATATTATTGATAACACTATCGCCGCTATGTAATCCCACGGATACTTTAAGTAACCCTCACCCATTGAGCCAACGTAGGATAAAGCGCCAATCACTATTATATACCCCACGAACTAGGATAATGAAGCAACCTAACCTGTACCTCGCCTGGTTTATCGAAGGCTCATCAACTGCATCATTACTTATACCTTTTATAAACCTTACTAACTGCTCAAGTAGCTTGTCCCTTGAATATCGCAATTTGATTCATGTAAAGATTAAAATAATTAGGACGCGTAGAATTGGCATTAATTACTTACCCTATATAGATGGTTTTAAAAATCACACTCTTACGACTAATAGGGTTAAAAAGGGTTTAGGTTTAAAGGGAATCTGTATGCAGGATGGCTTAGTGGAGAAGTTCAAGAGGATATTCGCTAAGAGGGGTAGGTCAATAATATTGGCCTATGACCACGGCATAGAACATGGACCAACAGACTTCCTAGAAAACCCTGACTCAGCCGACCCATCATACATAGTTAAGCTGGCTAGGGATGCCGGATTTGATGGAATAGTCCTACAGAGGGGTGTGGCTGAGAAGTATTATGACGGTGGTGTACCACTCATAGTTAAGTTAAATGGAAAGACAAGCCTGTACACTGGTGAACCATTATCCGTGGCCAACTGTACCGTTGAGGAGGCTGTTAGCCTTGGTGCAAGTGCCGTCGGCTACACGATATATGCCGGTAGTGGGTACGAGTGGAAGATGTTTGAGGAGGTTGCTAGGATAAAGAGGGATGCCTTAAAATTCGACATACCACTTGTCATATGGTCATACCCAAGGGGAGGTAAGGTTAAGGATGAGACGGCGCCTGAGATTGTTGCCTACGCCGCTAGGGTTGCACTTGAGGTTGGAGCCGATGCAATGAAGATAAAGTACACCGGTGACCCTAAGACATTCTCATGGGCTGTTAAGGTGGCTGGCAAGGTGCCTGTGCTGATGTCAGGTGGACCAAAGACGAAGACCGAGGTGGAGTTCCTTAAGCAGGTTGAGGGTGTTATTGAAGCTGGTGCATTGGGCATTGCAGTTGGTAGGAACGTTTGGCAGAGGAGGGATGCCTTAAAATTCGCCCAGGTCCTCGGTAAACTGGTTTACGAGGGTAGGAAGGTTGAGGAACTTGCGGGTGAGTTACAATGAAGATTGGCGTATTGACCGGCGGTGGGGATGCGCCGGGCTTAAACATAGCCGTCTACACCTTCGTTAAGCTGACTGAGAAGCGGCATGACGTCTACATAATATACCATGGCTGGAGGGGGTTACTTGAAAGGGAGGTTAAGAAGGTCTCGTCACTAGAGCTGATTGACCATGCCTTTGAAGGTGGCACATACATAAAGACCTCTAGGACAAATCCATTTAAGGATGAGGAGAGGGCTAGGTTACTTGAGAAGAACGTTAAGGAGCTGGGTCTCGACGTAGTTGTTGCCATTGGTGGCGATGATACGCTTGGTGCAGCCGGCGAGGCCCAGAGGAGGGGTATACTTAACGCTGTGGGTATACCCAAGACTATTGATAATGATGTTTTTGGTACTGATTTTACTATTGGTTTTGATTCTGCTGTTAATGCTGCTGTTTCTGTTTCTGAGTCCTTTAGGACTACCTTGATGTCTCATGAGAGGGTTGGTGTTG
>Ga0209739_100095_pt1 | contig 40216 bp, 42 predicted proteins | sample JossMetagenome_2_FD_184729 | JGI IMG/M metagenome (GOLD analysis project Ga0209739, IMG submission 184729) | Hot spring sediment microbial communities from Joseph's Coat, Yellowstone National Park, USA - JC3_ASED (SPAdes) (version 3) | ecosystem: Environmental > Aquatic > Thermal springs > Hot...
TACCTCTTCCACGATCTTCCGATATGGCTCCTCCACGGCGTATAGCTCAGGCGGCGGGCGCTCAAGCTCCACAGCAACAGCCCTCCTCACACACTCCATGCCCCCACCACCCATAAAAACTTTGACGAACCACCTCCCCGCCCTAAAGGGCGAGACTTTCGATTACTTGTAATTCTCGACATCAGTTGGCTCCTAAATCACCACCGATCTGCAACCCAGCCCTCATCACCTCGGCCCACTGCCGGCGGCGTTAAAAACGTACCATCCTATTATATATAGCTTACCGACGAGCCGAGTCGCTTAGCTCTAATCGTGACGTGGGTGGTGGCTTAAACGAGCCGTTTGCCGTCGGCGTTTTTCCTGGCCTCCGCCTTCACCCCCCGCCAGCTTGAGGAGGCGGGCGCCTAATAAAGCCTCCTCGTTGCGAGACTCAAAAGCTCGATATCTCGTAGATAGAGCCTATACGCCTTCTCCACGCCCTCCGCCGATATGTATATTTTGATCGTCGGCGTTTCCTTCTCGGTTAGGCCTACCTCGCCCGCCGCACCGTGGGGGCGGCGAGCTCCATAGTCCTTACGAATTTGTAGTTGTTAAGCCACTCGTCGGTGTTGATGTACGGGGCATACAGCGTGGCCAGCTTAGCCGCAGGGGGTAGATGCCGCCTTTGACCTATAGCGTCCCTACCTCAACGTCGTACTTCCTATTGAACTGGGGCCTGCACCTCCACCTCTACCTCGGGCGGGCTCTGCGTGGTGTCGATTTTTAGGTATACCTCTCTCGTGGGGCTTCCCAAGCTCTTCCCCTCCTTGAGGGCCCAGAAGAGGAGCGTAGCGTAGGCGTTGTCTACTTTTTCGGCGCTTCCGCTGAATTTGGTGACGGCCATTGTGGCGGGGGGCAGGGTCTTATCGCCGTTGGGGTCCGGAGTGAAGATCTCGACCACCATCTCGTGACCTTCCTTGCCGTGGAAGATGAGGATCGCGTTGGGCTTGAGGTCTCTCTGTAGCGCCGCTCTGTTGGGCACCTTCTTCAACGTGCTGAACCCTCTTACTTCGGGGACCTCCTTAATCTCTATCTTGGCCATGGCGTGGGGGATTGAGGCACTATATTAACTTATTGTCTTTAAACCCCCACTGAGTTTTTGGAGGTGTATCTTGAGAGACCCTCGGCGGAGGAGGCGGCACGTCTGATAAACTCGGGGAGGAAGCACGGCATAGTGGCGGTCGCCGGGGTGTGCGAGGTGACATACAGCGGGAGGGCGGCGGCATCCCTCAAGCCGGGGCGCCGCCTGTTGTTGATAAAGAGAGACGGGACTCTGCTGGTACACGAGGCCGAGAAGGCCCAGCCCAAGATTTGGCAACCGCCGGGGTCCTCCACGGCGGCGTATGTGGAGGAGGGGAGGCTCGTGGTGAAGAGCGTTAGGTCTAGGCCGTTTGAGACCGTCAGGGTGGTTTTTCTCTCTGTGGATTTCGTGGGTGTTTTCGACGTAGGGACGACCGAGCTGGAGTTCGCCGGGTCTGAGAAAGACATTGTGGAGGCCCTGGTGGCGGCCCCCTGGCTTATAGAGGAGGGCCTTGAGGTGGTCGGCGTCGAGGTGCCTATGGACGTGGGCCATGTGGACATACTTGCGAAGGATAGGGAGGGTAGGTACGTGGTTATAGAGGTTAAGCGCGACGTCGCTACACATGAGGCTGTTTTCCAGCTGGCGAGGTATGTAGAGACTTATAGAAAAAAGGGGCATGGGGTGAGGGGGGTCCTCGTGGCCGGCGATATCTCCTCGTCGGCGCTTGAATACTTGAAAAGGTACGGTTTACAGTTTGTAAAGATAAACCCAAGGGAGTTGACGGCTGTAACAAATAAAAATGCGTCAAAGTTAATCTAAGCCGTTGGCTTTGTAACACGACGAGGGGTAGATAGTCGGTCTCAGGTATGTTATATACACTGTTAGATATAAATACTTTTCGCAAATACTAGTTTTTTAATCAGTGTCTTGTCCTTTTTATTAGAGGTATTTGTATGGTCTTTATGGTAATATGTTAAAATTCTCGGGTGGCTTTTAAATACGTATACGTATACGTGCGTGTATAGAGTACTTGTGAGCAAGAGAGAAGGAAGGATCTTGGTGACGGGGAAGGAGAGGGACCTCAGACTTGTTGAGGAGGGCTGGGACGTCGTTTTCGAGTCCTTTGACTGGGATGAGGCTTTTGACTTCGCCATGGATATGGCTGAGGAAGAGATCGTGGAGTGGTACTACGACGAGGCTGTGAAAAAGAAGTTCATAACCGGCCTATCTGTAGCCACGTAGGATTTCCAGCATAACAGAGGCGGCTTTTAGAGCCATCTCGCGGGGTATCACAAGAGGTGGCGCCACCCTAATCGTGGAGAGACCAGCGCCTATGACGGCCACGCCGCGTTTAAACGCCTTCATGAGCACCTCATCTAAATACTTGGCAGGTTTTTTCCTCTCGTCTAGTAGCTCAACGCCAATCATAAGCCCCAAGCCCCTTACATGGTGGCGGTCGCCCACCTCCTCAGCGAATACCTTCTTCAGCTCCTCGCCCAACATCTCAGCGTGGCGCAGTAGACCCTCCTCCTCTATCACCTCCATGGAGGCTAGGGCTGCGGCGGCCGCCACAGGATTTCCGCCGAAGGTGTTGGCATGTGCGCCTCTTGGAAGCGACATGACCTCGGCCTTGCCGATTATGGCGCCTAGGGGGAGCCCGGCGGCGATGGCCTTTGCCGTGGCTATGAGGTCAGGCTCCACGCCGAAGTGCTCAACGGCAAACCACCTCCCGGTTCTGCCGAAGCCCGACTGGACCTCGTCCACAGCGAAGAGCATGCCGTGTTCCTGCGTGAGCTTCCTAAGACCCTGGATGAAGCTCTTAGACGGCACAACGTAGCCCCCCTCGCCCTGTATGGGCTCTATAAGAACGAGAGAGACCTCGGAGGGGTCCACGAGCCTCTTGAGGATCCAGTCCTCTATAAACGCCAGAGCGTATTCGCCGCACTCCACAGGCGTCGACGCCTTAAAGGGGCAATGGACTGGGTGCGGGTAGGGGGCATGTATCACGTAGGGACCAGCGGGGAGAAATGCCGCCTGTGGACGGGCTTTGACGCGGTGACGCTCATGGAGCCGTACGTCCTGCCGTGGAAGGCGCCGAGGAAGGCTATCACATATGGCCTCTGACCCTTGAAGTGGCCCCTGGCGATTTTCAACACCCCCTCTATGGACTCGGTGCCGCTGTTAGTGAAGAAAACCTTCTTCCCGCCAGATATTGGAGCTATGGAGACCAGCTTCTCGGCGAGCTTCACCGCCACCTCGTAGTAGAAGTCGGTGAGGGAGTAATGGAGAAACAGCTCCGCCTGCCTCTTTATAGCCTCCACCACCTTCGGGTGGGCGTGCCCCACGTTTGTGACGGCTATGCCTGCGTTGTAGTCAATGTAGAGGTTGCCGTCAACGTCTTCAACCACAGGTCCGTAGCCCCTTGCGATAACCAGGGGATACCAACGAGCAAAAGACTGCATTATCAGCTCCTCGTCTCGCCGCACCACCTCCAAGGCCTTAGGGCCCGGCGGCTCCACTACAATTCTCGGCACCTTGTCTGGGTCTATGGGCCAGTGCCACTTAGGCATAAGTAAACTAAATTGGTCTATATATAACTGTATAGGACGGATATGCTAAGCCTCCTAAACAGCCGCCTCCAAGAGAGACCCGTAGGTGAAGCCTATCTTCAAGCTCTCCGCCGCTTCTAGGTTAACAGATCTATACAGGTCGCCACCAGCGTAATCATTCCCATCGTTCCCTAGCGACTTCGCCGTCTTAGGGGTTGCCGCGCGGTCATAAACTTAAAAACCCGACATTTACAGTAAGACAGGGCCCGTAGTCTAGCGGTATGATGCCCGCCTCACGCGCGGGTGGTCCCGGGAGGGTAGCTCCCCGGGAATTCAAATCCCGGCGGGCCCATCCATGGATTCTTCTGACGTGGCTGGAGATGTGGTAACTCTATGTGTTGGCTGTGTGGTGCGCCTATACGCGGGCTAATCTCGACGCGTTCGATTTCCGCCCCCTTTCATCGCTTGCCCTCCAGCCCCGCTGGAGCAACTCCTCCATGCGGAAGCTTCAACGCTCTCGGCGCTGATGCTGTGAATTGGAATATATGACATGCATCCCTCTTCTATGTGTATCTACGTCCCGTCTGGCGCATAAGCTCTACGGTATGCAATAGGGAGGTTGGTAGAGGTGCTACACAAAGACAACGCTTTGAGCAACTAGAAACAATGTCGTGGCTAATATAACAACTGATTTATTTAAGCTTGTATTCTCTGCGCTGTGTATCAACTTTTCTTCGATGGGGCTTGTGAGCCTGTGAATCCCGGCGGCGTCGGCGCCTACGGCTTCGCCGTCTACGAGGACGATAGGGAGATACACGGCGAGGGCGGCGTCGTCTGTGTGGGCGGTTGGCAGTGCACCAACAACGTGGCTGAGTACACGGCTCTCATAAAGGCGATGGAGTGGGCCCTGTCGGTGGGGGCCGCAGAAGTTGAGGTCTACGGCGACAGTCAGCTGGTGGTGAGGCAGATGCTCGGGGTCTATCAAGTCAAGGCGCCGCATCTAGTCCCGCTGTATGAACAAGCTGTGGAGCTGACGCGGCGGTTCCGGAAGTTCTCCATAGGCTGGGTCCCCCGGGAGCGGAACGCCCGCGCCGACTACTACTCAAAGAAGGCGTACTGCGACTTCCTCAAGACGCATCCCGAGGTCAGGAGGCTGTACGCCGGGCGGCTGGCCACGGAGAGACAGGTGGCGCTTTTGAAGAGACTCGGCATAGAAGACGCCGAGTGTCTTCCGCGGAGGGAGGCCTCGAGGCTTATTAAGAGGCTTCTCAGCCGCCGCGGCACGTAGTCTAGCGGTATGATGCCCGCCTCACGCGCGGGTGGTCACGGGTTCAGGGAAAACCCGCCTAAAAATCCCGGCACTGAAGCCTCCGGTTCACCTCGCTCCTACCAAGCCCCTACCTAGGCATAACCTTGCCCACAGGCGCCGCCGCTGTGATTATACAAGACTCCGCCGGCCTAATTCACTGCGCTAAGTCCTCACGTCGAGCCCCAGCGCCTGGGCTCTGCGTATTATCTTCACCACCTCATCCCACGACTTAGTCCGGTAGGCGTAGAAGCGGCCGAGCCGCTCTGCGCCTTCGACTCTCAACAACTCCTGTGCGTAGAGACCTAAAACCACCACGTAGTAGCCGTCCGGCGTCTTGCGTCGGGAGGTCCATACCGCGTTGAGAGGAGGACGCATGAATCCACATCTAAACTTCTTGAAAAATTCTTGAGGCGACGACCGGGTTTGATGTTAGACTTTATTAATGAGCTACCCTACCTATGACTATGTCTAGTAGCAATAACATAGACAAAATACTAAATTAATAATATTGTATTCATTGTTAATGTATTTTGGATATTCTTTTTATGTTTTAGTATATAATTTCTGTATTATCTATAGATGCGTGGATTTAGTTAACTGAAGAGTTGGTGTTTCCCCCATATTAGGTCTGGTCGGCGCTTATTGGCGTGTTAGTTTGGGCAAACTAACACTGCAGAATTCCCCGCGGCTTTCCCGCCGTTAACGATGTTAAAAGGTGGGTGTCACAGCGAAATATTTAAAAAGTTGCAATGCTGGCTCTTTCATGTTGCTACAACTCGGAATAAATTGGGATAAGTTGCTCCAAGACATAATTACGTATGGTATTCAAGGTGTTATAGCTATATTGATAATTATTGTCGCATGGGCTATTGGCTCTGTCGTGGGAAGTGCTGTAAATAGATTAATTGAGCGCACCGGTCTCGAGAGAGCTTTTGACAGAACTGACGTTGGTAAGGCCTTTAGGTCTGCCGGCATCGACTTGTCTAATCTCATCGGAATGCTGATCACCGCCTTTATCGTGGTGATAGGCATCGTGGTCGCGCTTCACTATCTGCGGATAGGCGGCGAGGCGGGCATGTTGGTGGCGCAGGTCGCCGAGTATCTGCCGAGGCTTATCGGCGGCATCATCTTACTGACTGCCGGCCTTATCTTGGTGGCTCTCCTCACCGACTACATCGGCAAGCTCCTCACCGGTCTGTTCCCGAAGCAGTTCGTAGAGATTGGGGAGATGCTGAGGAACCTCCTCCTCATCGGCTTAATCGCCCTCGTGGTGTCTATTGCGCTTGACCTTATGTTGTTCACTGGGCCGCTTGTGTATCCGCTCATTCTCGGCACGGTCATCATAGGCGCGGGCATATTCATAGGCCACACAATCGTTAGAAACATCGTGGAGGACCACCCGGAGTTCGCCGCCGCCGCGCCGTATGCCAAGTTTCTGCTGTATCTAGTCTTCTTGATGGTTGGGCTCGGCGCGATATTTGCCAACTTCCCCAACACCGCTCATGTGGTGCAGAACGTGGCTTGGGGCGTCGCTATTGCGGTGGGCATCCTCTTGGCGCCCGTCGTCTACACCTTGGCGAAGCGGATGGCCAAGGAGGTAAAGGAGTAGGCTTTTTCCTGCCCAGGTCTCGTAATATTCCATGTTTTTCTTCCCAACCCCCTTCATACCCTCATCCTATTGGCGGCGTTTCTGATGCTTGTGGGAGTTGTGCCCGACGCCTCAGCCAGCGCCTTCAGAAGACCCAGCTTCTTCAACGACGCCAGCCACAGAGCAACCGGCCGTGGGTTCTTGCCAGCCGACGGCTTTAAAGGTGAGCTCAGGCTTCGACTTGACTAGGGCATTGAAGGAGTTAAAGAGCCTGGAGAGTAGGCTCGACGACGACAAAACCGCAAGGAAGGTCGTCGCGCCTGCTCTTCTGCTTATCCAGGCGGAGAAGCTGACCGCATGAAGAACGGCAAGATGATTATGGAGTGCGGCAGAGAGCACCTAGAAGGCTTCTGACGCTACGCCGAACTCGCAGAGGCCATAGAAAAGTGGCTGGGGGCGGCAAGCCGCCGGTGGCCGCCGAATGCCCCCCCTGTGCTGTTTATACAGGGCTATCTATCGGGCAGTACTCAGAGTCTTTTGTCACAGACGACGAGGCTTCTGTGGGTGCAGTACAAGCTCGGCCTCAAGCTCTTTACCAGGAACGCCGACCACCATGCGGTACAGCGACGAGTACAGGATCAAGCCGCCCACACGCCGTACGCAGTCGTTACAAACCTGAGGGTGATCCTCTGGGTGATACAGACCCCAATGTTTATATAGTTTTACATACAGTGGCGACATGCACATTGAAGTGAGGGACCCCTCCTTAGTGGAGCGTCTGAGGCGGCTCCTGCCGCGGCCCGACGCGCCTTTTGACGAGGCTATCATAAAGCTGATGGAGCAACCGTGTAAGATGAAGATCAGGGAGATCGTGGAGGAGGTGGCCTCTCAGTGGGAGGAGCGGGCGGCGCGGGCTGTGGAGGAGGCGGTGTCGCAGGCCTTGGGGGATTTAGACAGGAGAATAACACATGCCGTTGAGAAGGCCTTGAGGGACGCTCTCCGCCACGTGCAACTAGGCGCCGCGGAGGCCGGCGGCGGCTGGGAGGCTGTGATTAGGGAGGCAATGAAGAGGCCGGATGGGTGCTTGACCTTCGCCGAGGTCAGGCAGTACTACGGCAAAAACCTCAACAGCGTGATGCTAAGGAAGCGGGGTTTTATCCAGCGGGAGCGGGGGCTTTGGTGCTGGCCCAAGAGTTGATAAACGTTGAGAGGGCGGCGTGAGTTGTCAGATAGTAATGAGCTACGTCTAGAAGGTGTCTGGTGGGCGTGTGCCGCAGGGGAGTCTAGGTTCCGGGGGCTAGGAGTTGAGGAGTCTCCTCACGACTGATGGCAACGTCCTCAGCGTTGTAATTGTTGCATGAGGCGTCACCGTGGATAGGTCGATTTGCATCCTCTGGGCGTGTGTTGCCGCTTCTTTTTCCCAATCGCCGTAGAAGACGGTGTAGAGGCCGAACCGGCGGGGGTAGTAGACGTCGAAGATTGGGTTGTCTCCTATCATGACGTGGGCGTTTTGGAAGTATTGGGGGCATGCCTTGGGGCATCCATATCTGTCTGAGGTCCTCACGTCGTCTACGAGTCTGTCTAGGCCGAGGTGTTTTATGACTGGCATTTGGTAGTACGCCAGGCCGTTGGTGGCTATCTCCACGCGGTGTCCCATGGCCTTCAGTTCGGCTAGAGCCTCGGCGGCTCCTTCGTTGAGTCTGAAGGTGTTGAGGTGTCTTTTCAACGTATGGATGACGTCTGGCACTTCGTCGACGCCGAGCTCCGCGGCGGTTTCTTCAAGTATCTTCTGCCAGTCGAAGGCCCTTAGGTCTAGCGCCCGTAGAAGCTCTAGGTTCCTCTGCCTAGCCCTCCTCCAGACCTCCGCCGGCGTTGTGCCTGCGCGTTTTGCAATGTATGTACAGATCTCGGCAAATACGGGATTCCAGGCGTCGAGGGGGATGAGGGTTCCGTCTAGGTCTATTAAAACAGTCGCCATACGGCCTCTGTTATAAGCGCCAGTAGAGTTACGCCAAACGCCGCGAGGGTCCCGTCTCGGTACTTCTTCAACCGCCCCCTCAGCGCGATGAGAGAGAGGTAGATCAACGAGAGGCTTGTGGCGGCGGCGCCTAGCGCTAAGAATAGGAGGCCTTGAGAGAAGGCGGCGTATGTCAGCGCTAGGCCGAACACGACGGAGGCCAGGGTGACTGCGGCGCCTAACGCAACGGCTTTCTGCGGCCCAACTATCACGGCTAGTGTTCTTACGCCCGCCCTCATGTCGCCTTCGTAGTCCATCGCAACTTTCACCAACTCGCGGCCTAGGTTCGCCACTAGGGAGGATAGGAAAAGCAATATCAGAACGACAGAGGCGCCGCCTGCGGCGGCCATGCCGTAGATGTATGTCATAGAGGTGAGGAAGGCCACCACGAAGTTTCCCACCACAGGCACTCGTTTGAGTCTGGCGTTGTACCACACGCCGAGAGCCGCCGCCAATGCGTATATGGCCAGGGGCGCGGGGCCTAGGAGGGCCGCGGCCGCCGCGCCTGACGCCAACGAGCCGTAGGCAACCACGCGCGCCGTGTCTATACCCACAGCCCCAGTGACCAGGGGGGCGTCAGGCCTGTTTATCTTGTCCTCCTCTAGGTTGGCCAAGTCGTTGTGGGCGAAGAGGCCGGCCTCGGCGAGGAAGGTGGAGACCGCCAAAAGCATCGACGCAACGGGGTCGCGGCCTCCTGCCACTAGGTAGGAGGCTGTTGACGCAAGCGCCGCCAATACGCCGTGTTCGCCTCTTATCAGCCGCCATAGGGACACGGCAGGTTTACGCCACTTCTTTAAATAAACTGTGGGGGCTAAGAATTTTTAAAAACGTCTTTCTTCACGTCTTCGTGCCTAAACACCAGAACTACTCATTAGACGACGAAGAAATAACGAAGCTGGTATTTAGGGAGTATGGAGTAAAGATCACGCCTGAGCAGATAGCCAGAGCGTACGCCCCCGAGCAGAGGATGTCTTGGAAGAAAAGCGTCGAGGTGGCTAGGTTTATCAAGGGCATGACTCTTAAGCAGGCCAAGGCCTGGCTGGAGGACGTGGTTAAGCTTAAGAGACCTATCCCAGTCAAGACGTTTAAGAAGAAGCAGGCCCACCACGCCGTCCCCTGGAGCGGGTGGCCTGTGGCTAAGTGGCCTGTAAAGGTCGCCAAGAGATACCTCGAGACGTTGGAGAACCTGGAGAACAACGCCAAGTTCCGAGGCCTCGACACGGAACGCGTCGTCATCGTCCACGCCGCCGCGCATAAGGGGTTTAAAATCCCCAACATAATGCAGAGAGCCTTCGGCCGCGCCACTAGATTCGACGAGCAGACGGTAAACTTGGAGCTCGTCGCGGTGGAGTTGCCCAAGGAGGTTGTGCCGAAGCGCTACAAGCTGAACCTAGTAAAACGGTAACGTAGAAGCTCCGGCGGCTTTAACCATAAAAATACAGAACATCAACGACTTTGGTGATGGAAATTCCTTTAAGGTGAGCGGTGACCGCTTCACCCCTTGCTGATGGGGGCGTGTAGGGCTATCACGTTTGTATATGGATGTGCCACGTCTCGGAATTTGACGTAGTGTTTCTTGTCTGTGTAGTGTATCGGCACCGCTATCTTCGGCTTCAGCAGAGCGACGGCGTCTGCCGCCTCCTCCGGCGTCATCACAGACCCGCCGCCGATGGGCACCAACAACGCGTCCACGTCTTTGACCTCTGTTATTTCTTTGATAAAGTCGGTGTCGCCCATGTGGTATATCCTAACGCCGCCTGTCTCAACTAGGTAGCCTACTCCAAACCCCTTGGGATGTACGGGCCTGCCGTCTCTTGTCTTTGTTATGTTGTAGGCGTGGACCACCGCCACCTTAAAGGGACCCAGCTCTAAGACGTCCCCCGGATTTACTGTCGTTCCGCCAAATGGGGAGTAGAAGGCCTCTATTCCGCCTGGGAAGTGGCCTTCGTGGCTGTGGGTGTAGAGCAGGTAGTCGCAACCCGTCGTGTCTGGCGCATCTATGCAGAGGGTTTTGCCGGAGCTTCTCACCGCCACCCCCGCCACTCCGCCTATTCTCCACAGATCTACATTTCTAAACCTCAACATATCCGCGGCACCAAGTCGCCTCTGGGCGCCTCCAATATCCTCAGCCCGCCCACCACGGTCTTGAGGAGGACGTAGCCTTTGTACCTCTCGGAGCTTCTAACTTCGCCTGTCACCGCAGCGTTTTCAAACCCCAGCTTCTTCATGTACTCCACCACTTCCTCGGCGACGTTTGGGTCTACCGCTAGTACCGCGGCGCCTTCGCTGGCGAGGGCAAAGGGGTCTATGCCCAGCATATTGGCGTAAGACACTACCTGCGGCCTAAGGGGCACCGCCGCCTCCTCCACCACTATGACGGTCCCCGACGCCTTGGCCCAGTCGTTGAGGACCATGGCGAGTCCGCCTCTGGTGGGGTCGCGGGCCGCGTGTATGTAGCCGCCGTATTTCTCCACCAGGGGAATTATGAGCTTGGTCAACGGCTTCACGTCGCTTACGAGTCCGCCGCCGGAGCCCTCTTCCACCATGCCCATCTGCCTGGCCAGAATCACGGCGCCGTGGTCGCCGAGAAAGCCGCTTACGACGATCTTGTCGCCGGGCTTCGGCCTATCGACAATGAGCCTCTCCGCGACGCCGATCCCCACAGTCGTTATCACAATCTTGTCCAGCTGTCCCCTGGGCATCACCTTGAAGTCGCCGCCTATCAACGCAACGCCCTCCTCTTTTAAAACCCGCGTCATGGAGTCTACAATCTTGCGGAGGTCTTCAATGGGAAAGCCTTCCTCTACTACTATGGCGTCTAGCATCGCAACAGGCCTCCCGCCCATCATAAGTACGTCGTTTATACTACCAGACGCCGCAAGGACGCCGATGTCGCCGCCTGGGAAGAAGGGCGGGTTGACGGTATACGAGTCCACCGTCACAACCAAATAACGTCCGTCGCCGATGGGTATGGCCGCGGCGTCGTCGGGGAAGTCGATCCCAATCCCTCCCTCGACTTTCTTCAACCTCTCCTCGAGCCTGGAAAATATCAAAGCTTCTAAAAGCTGAGAGGTCTCGACACCCCCCGAGCCGTGTGCAACCCTAATGACCCTCTCCATAAGATCCCTCAAAGCCGTTCTTTAAATTTCTGTCATGATCCTCCGTGCCACCTCCTCGGCCCAGCCGCGCAACGGGCCCTCCGCCGAGACCCCTCTCCAGAGATAGGCCTTCAACGCGGCTCTGAGCTCGGGCTTCGGCGTGTTGGGCATCGTCTCCACGACGACTATCTTGGCGGGCTCTGCTATGGGTCCTACGTACTCCCTAATCCTCTTCTTCAGCTCATCTGGCTGGACGTCGCCTATGTACACCACCACAGGCGTCTCGAACTTCTGCGAGTCCCTGACTCCAACAACCACGGCCCTCTTGACGCCGGGGATGGCCTCGGCGGCTTTCTCCAAAGCCTCCGGCGTTATGCGGTAGCCGTTTATCTTCATCACCGTGTCGGACCTCCCCAGGGGGAATATGTTCATGTCTTCCGTCATCACCGCGTAGTCGCCTACGTAGTAGACGCCATTTCTCCACCTCTCGGCGTACCACCGCGGGTATTGGACGGGCATGGCGGGCCAAGGCGACTTCACCACCAGCAACCCCGGCCTCCCCCTCACCGAGTTGCCGGCCTCGTCCACCACGTCTATGTGGAAGCCGGGCATCGGGGGGCCGACGGAGCCGGGCGCAATGGGGACGAAGGTGTAGTTCGGCAGACTCCCCGTTGCGAAAGTGCCAAGCTCGGTTTGTATAAACATGTGGATGACGGGGATCCTTCCGCTAAGCTTCTCGGGGAGGGAGTCTATTGAGGACACCGTGCCCGTGCCTACGTAGTGGTAGGCCCACTTCCAGTACTTGACCTCCATGGGCTCGGCCGTTGTCAGTATTAGCTTAAGTGTGTCTAAGTTGTGGCCCTTAAGCAACTCCGGGTCTTGTCGCGACAAAACCCTCAACGCCCCCGCCGTGGTTAAAAACACCGTCACGGCGTAGTCCTCAATCACGCTCCACCACACGTCCCAGTGGGGGTAGTCGGGGCCGCCCTCGTAGACCACTACGGTGGACCCCACCATGAGGGGGCCGAAGAGGACGTAGGTCACACCGGTTATCCAGCCTGGCAGAACCGTGCAGAAGTAGGTGTCGCGGGGCCTAAGGCCCATCCACCTCGTGGTGGCGTAGGTCTGCGTCAGGTAGCCGCCCGCGCCGTGGACCACGAGGCCCAAGCCCCCGTCGTAGCCCACGTGTAGGCCGAACAGGGGGTGGGTCGACTCCACCACGGCCTCCTCGGCGGACTCAGCCCTCACGTCCTCGAGACGGTGGTCCCTCCCCTCGACGAGCTTCACGTCAACCCCCATCCTCTCGACGACTAGGACCTTCGGCCTCCATTTGGCAAGCCCCAACGCCTTGTCCACCGTCTCCTTCACCTTTATCGGCCTCCCCCTTCTCGGGAAGGCGTCCACAGTGACCAAGAGCTTGGGCTTGGTGTCGTCCACGCGCGCCGCGAGGTCGCCGTAGCCGAAGCCCGTGAAGACCGGCTCTACGGGGGCGCCGAGTCTCACGGCGGCGAGCATCAAAGCCACCACCTCGGGCGTCGGCGGGGCGTAGAACATCACCCAGTCCCCCCTCTCCACGCCCAACACCTTGAGGACTCCGGAATAGGACTTGGCCATGCCGTCTAGGTCGGAGTATGTGAGGACTCTTGTCACCCCCTCCTCGCCTCTCCAGATCAACGCCGGCTTCTCCCAGATCCAAGTCCCCTCGTGCCTCCCCACGATGTTTCGATACGGGCTCAAGAAACCGTCCGGAAACCATCTGACGGCCGGCGGCTCCCCCTCCAACACCTTAGTCCACCGCCTCTCCCACAACAGCTGTGCCGCCTCGCCCGCCCAGAACTCCGGCCTTAAGCTGTCCTTGTAGATCCGCAGGTATTGGGCAGGGGATATGGTCTTGTACTTGAATAGAGGAGGAACCACGCGCTCGTCGCTGTATATCTCCCTCAAGAGGTCCTCCATGCCCCCCGCGGCCTCAGAGGCCTTCGACCATCTGCCTAACGACGTCGGCGATGGGGCCGCGGTATTCGTGGATTCTGCCCACGTAGTTTTCCAAGGAGGGGTCTATCGGCAACTCGTACAACGGCGCCCCGACGCTCTCGGCGAGTCTCTTGGCGTCCTCGCCGCGGCCGAACGGGTATATCCTCGAGCCGCCGCAGTCGACGTAGGCCATGTTGAGCACCACGGCCGCGGGCCTCTTGCCGATCTCCGTGAGGTACTCGGCCAGATGCTTGACGACGCCGTAGGAGGCCTTAGAGGGGGTGGTGACGAGCACTGGGAGGAAATCCGTAGTTCTACTCAGGGCCAACAGCTCCTCGCCCATGCCAGGCGGCATGTCCACCACGACTGGGTCCGAGTCGCCGAGTTTCGCGAAGGCCAGAAGCGCCTCGACAGCCCCCGCCTGTCCGTAGCCGGGCAGAACCACGTACCTATCGCCCACTATGCCCCCCAGCGAGAACACCTTGACTCCTCCCACCTCCAAAGGCTCTATCCCCTCCTTGCTGATCTCGTGCAACCTCCCCGACAGCCCGAGCAACCGCGGCGCCGAGGCGCCCTCTAGGTCCAAGTCCACGAGGGCCGAGCCTGGCTTGGCGAGCGCCGCCAGAGCCGCAACGATGCTTTTCCCCACCCCACCCTTCCCGCTCATCACCGCGACGACCTTTCTACGTCTGAGCTTCTCCCTAGCCGACTCAAGAAGAGGCCTCATGCCGTCTCCACCTCGTCGACCTTTATGGAGAGCTCGGCCTCTATGTCGTGGGAGCCGCATCTGGGGCATTTGACGAATGTGGGGAGGAGCTCGGGGATTAAATGCAGGGGGTACTCCTCGCCGTATTGACCCATCAACTGCCTTATCTGCTGATCCACCTCCTCTTGGCCGAACTCGTAGCCGCATGCCCTACAGCGATATCGCGGAGATCTGACCTTGACCTCAAGCCTGGCTTGCTCCAGCCTGGACTCCCTCTTGAGCGTGTCGAAGGCCTCCGTTAAAATAGACACGTCGAGCTGGGCCGGCGACGGCACCGAGAGGACGACGCGCTTTATCTGCATGCCCTTCTCGAGGGCCCAACGGTCGAGAGTCTGCACCAGAGATAATGCCAGAGACCACTCGTGCATGTCTACGCCCGAGTTCTACTTAAATAAAGCGATTTTTCACATCACTGAAAACGGTTACCCCTCGGCGAGACGGGGTATGTTTACCACTCTTAGATGTTTAAGACCTCTCCCTATCCTAGATATCCTGGTCACAAGCTCCTTTATCCTATCACTGTCGCCCAACGCGTGAATCACCTCTAGGCAGTTCCTGTCGTCTAGGTGGATGTGAGTAGTGGTCCTAATCACATCTCTGAACTCGTGCTGTATCTCTGTCACGTTCTTGGCCACCTCCCCTACCTCGTGGTCGTAGACGTAGACTATTATCGAGGCCATGGGTCTCTGGACGATCTCCGAGATCTTCTCCGCGATTATTGAGGCGATGAACCTCGACCTGTTGGTCTCGCCCACGATCGACATGACGTTCTCTATCTCCCTATACAGCTTATCGTCAAGGGCTAAGCTGATCCTTTTCATAGAATCGAGAAACACCTTAAATATTAAAACTATAATTATTCAACAAACGCCCTCCGGCCTAGGCGATAAGTCGGCCCCGGCGCCCCCTTTCAACTACTCTCCACTCCCGGAGGGCTCGGGGCCCTCGCGGCGGCCTTCGGCAACGCACGGGCTGGGGCCACGGCGGGTGGAGGCGTCTGCCGCCCTCTTCAGCCGGCGTCGAGACGCTTCTAAAGGCGACGGCAGGCGCGGAGCCGCCGAAAGGGTTGCATGTGCCAAGAGGTGCTGAATAGCTTGGCTAAATACAGAACAGCGGAGGGGGACGTAGCCGGCGGGGCGCGACCACGTCCCCGGGGCTTTATCTTTAAAAAGAGCGATATTTCATACATGTCCTTCAAAATGGACGATGGCATAACCCCAAGAGATTTGAAGATAGACACGATAAGGGAGGGTCTTAGAGGCATTAGGAAGAGGTACCTCGAATGCGTCTCCTCGAGGAAGAAGGAGGTCTGCTACGCCGTCGCGGCGAACGAGCTCGTATCCATGTTCGGCTCGCTCATGCCCCGCGTGATACACGACCCCGAGGTGAGGTACTACATACTACACGGCGTAGACCAACTGCTCGTCTACGACGCCGACATGGATAGACTAAAACTAACGACCATAGAGGAGGTCGTCAACGCCATATTAAAATTCTCACATAAAAGTTGATTTTTTAATTCAATTTATTTCTTTGATTACAGCTCAAAACGATATAATAACACTGAAAATATAGTATATGTTTTACTTATTGAACACATAATTATGTTACTCTTTACATATGCTTAATATTTACTTTTGTAAAAGAGGGTAAAGTTAAAATAAGAGGGTTAATTCTCAAATATGCCGTACGGCCGAGTACTTATCGCCTCTATAGGGTATTTATTAAAACGTGACTGTTCTATAGGCTACGAGACGGGCCGTATATTAAAGGCAAAGGGGTACGACGTCGTTGAGCTATCGGGCGACGTCTTCGCCATGGTCGACGAGTTGAGGAGCCGTCCCCACGACATGTTGATACTGATAGGCACCATCCAGAAGGGCCGCCCGCCGGGGACCATAGACGTCTACGAGTTCCGCCCCCAGAGCTTTAAGGACCATCTAGAGGCGGCGGACGCGTTGCGGCCGTCGCTGGAGGGCCGCATATCGCTTCAAGACCTATTGACGGGGCTGAGCGTGTTAGGCCCCACGGCGCGGAGGATATACGTGGTAGACTGCGAGCCGCCGGTCCCGGAGCCGGGCATAGGGCTGTCCCCAGAGGGGGAGAAGTGCGCAGAGCGCATGGCCGAGAAGGTCGTCGAGTTGCTGAGCCATGTGTAGGCAACTCGATGAGAGGGAGCTGGAGATTCTGAGGGCCGCGTTGACCTCAGAGAGATTCTACGACATCTACAAATCCACGACAATACCTCTGGCGAGCACTTGGAGGATAATCCGCCGCCTCGCCGAGCGCGGCTACGTGGAGTACCACAGCGGCCACGTGAAGATGACGGAGGCAGGCCTTATCTTGTTAGCGCTACACGACGACGTGGCGCTCAATATATTAGCCAGGAAATACGGTGTCTCTGCGGCCGTTATGAGAAAGTACCTCGAGTTAGTCTGTAAGAGGCTGGGCAACGCGGACTTCCCGATTAGGTCTCTCGTAGATACCGTGGGCTTATTAGGCCTGGAGACCTTGAGGGAACTGCGGGGCACGCCCCTCGAAGGGCTGGCGGTCGATCTGCTATTCCGGTTCTGCAGAGATTGCGTCGTGGAGATCGACGGATCTGCGCTTATCCTAGGCAACAACGGTGTTGTGGCGGCGAGATGCAGATTCTGTGGAGAAGATATACGTAATGAGCTCTACCCTGAATGCCCCCACGCCAAGGTTCTTTTCAACTCTTTGAAAACGCATTTTTTAAAAGCGCTCAAGAATAACTACAATGCAACTAAAGAGACGTGATTTCCTAAAAGCTTCGGCGTTGGCCTCGGCGTTGGCCGCGTTGAACTGGAGCGCCTTGACTAAAGCCGCTGGCGAGGCCATAAAAAACGGCGACATAGGCGTGGTCTGGTTCGAGGCGCAGGACTGCGCCGGCAACACCACGGCGGTGATACAAGCCACCGACCCCTCGTTGGTCGACGTGTTGCTGGGCACTACGCCGCTGGTCGGCCCCGGCACTGTCAGGCTCCTCTTCCACGAGACCGTCATGCCTGAGTGGGGCACCTACCACGTGACGTCGCCAGCCGACGCCAGCAACGAAGAGCTCCTCGGCCACCTGGCACCGAAGCAGCCGCCCATCGGCAACGCCATGAAGTTGTTAGACGAAATCGCAGAGGGCAAACACGGTCCCTACGTCTTAGTCCTTGAGGGCAGCTTCCCACAAGAGTTCGGCATACCGGGCACCAACATATCCACAAAAGGCGGATATTACTGCGTAGTAGGCCACCGCACCTGCACAGAGTGGCTCAAGAAACTCCTCTCCAACGCCGTCGCCGTCGTGGCCGTGGGCAACTGCGCCGCCTACGGAGGCATCCCGGCCAATAAGGTGTTGGAGCCTCCCCCCGGCTTCCAGTTCCCCACTTGGTCCCAATCGCCGACAGGCGCCATAGGCTTCTTCGACGATCCTTTCAAGGGGATAAAGGGCGTGATACACCAGAGCTACTTCCAGCCGGAGGTGGAACCCTTCCGCAAGTATATAGACGAGGGCGGCGTGCCCGACCTCAAGACCGTGAAACCCGCCGTGGCCGTCCCCGGCTGCCCCGCCAACGGAAACGGCATCATGCGCACGTTGGCGTTGTTGGTCCTCGTGGCGGCCGGATATCTGGACATCAGCGTGTTGCGCCGCGAGACCTTCCTCGACGAATACGCCAGACCCAACTTCATCTTCCAGCTGACGACGCACGAGCAGTGCCCCAGAGCTGGCTCCTACGCCGCGGGCGATTTTAGGCCAAACCCCGGAGCGGGCGATGGCAAATGCCTATTCGCCGTAGGTTGCAAAGGGCCTATTTCGAACTGTCCATGGAACAAGGTGGGATGGGTCTCCGGAGTCGGCGGGCCGACGAGAACAGGCGGCGTCTGCATTGGTTGCACCATGCCGGGCTTTACAGACGTATATGAGCCGTTCTACCAGCCGCTTCAATCTCCCAGGTTGCCTGCAACGCAGACGCTTGCCGCCGTGGCTGGCGGCGCCGCCCTGCTGGGCGTCGCAGGCGCCTACTTGGTCACGCGCGGGGTGAAAAAGGAGGAGAAGAAGGAGGGAGAGAAGAAGTAGCTATGGATCTGTATCAGCTGGCTGTATTTGTGCTTTTTCCTTTGGCGCTGTATATTTTCGCCTTCGGCGCGGCCTATAGAATCTTCAGGTACGTCTTCCTCTATGAAAAGGGGGTGTACGTGCCGAGGGGGAGAGGTGCTGGACATGCTATTAAGGAACTTATCATGACGTTCCTACGTCCTATAATATTTGCCTTTAGAACCAACCCAGTTGAGGCTTTTGCCGGTCTTGTGGCTCTTCACTTCGTCGGCTTGATACTGCTGGTATTTCTGTTGGCCCAGCACATAGCTTATCTAGAGTACCTTATACCGTTCTACGGCGTGTTACGACCTCTTGCCATACCTATAAGCTCCACCACCGGCGCAATACAAGTAACAACGCCTACTGGATATGTGCAACGTGTGGAGTCGATCTGGGGCCCGCTTACCATAATATTAAATGGAGATGTATTGACAGTATTTGCACTAATCGGCATCGTGTATAAAATGGTAGAGAAATTAGTGGACAAGCTGTGGCACAAAAGCAAGAGGGTGAGAATAGGCGATTTGCTGATATGGCCTCTCCTGTTTGTCATCGTTGTAACTGGGTGGCTTGCCGCGCATCACTACCCGCCTGGAGTTGATTCGTACATGTTTGTGCTAGGTCTTCACATAGCGAGCGCCGCTGCCTTTGTCGCCGTGTGGCCTTTCACGAAGTACTTCCACTTCTTGTGGGGGTACTGGTACGGCAAACTGCACGAGTGGTACGACCTAGCCCTAAAGCGGGGGGCCTGACCTTTTCAGCTAACTGAAAGTACTTTTTTTAAGATAGCGAAAGAGACGAACCATGCAACTTCAGCTTCCCAAGCTCAATCCGGTGACGCTTCACTACTTCGAAAATTGCGTAGGTTGCGGCGCCTGTGCGCCTTCCTGTCCCTATTTCTACGTAGACGAAAAGTATGCACCGGTTGAAAAGGCCGAAATTTTGCGCCAAATGCTGAGGAAGAAGTACACCCTGGCTGGTAAGCTACTGGGCCCCTTGGTGGGTGCTAAGATGCCTAAGTCAGAGGATATATTATGGGAGTACCTCGAGTATGCGTATAGATGCACCAATTGTGGCCACTGCTACGTGGCGTGTCCATACGGCATTGATAGCGGCGCCATGGTGCGTTTATTGAGGCAGACCCTCTATAAAGCTGAAGTAGCCCCTACGTTGATGCGTAACTTCGCCCAGTTTGAAGGCGAGGGATTGTACCTGAGCCACCCCGCTATTAAAAGTATGTGGGAAGAGTTCCTAAAGGCAACCGAGGCGCCGGTTGGGAAAAAGGGGGCGCGGGTGCTGTTTCTAGTAACCGTCATGGACCTTGTTCTTATGAGAGACGCCGTCTTCAACACGATCAAGATCTTGAAGAAGGCAGGTGAGGATTTCACGCTTCCAGAGAGGCCGCTGGGTGTGCGGCCTCCCATCGGTGCTGTGGTGGGAAACCCCGATGCTGTGAAGAAAGTTATTACCGACATTGTCTCTTATATCGAGACGCTTTCGCCACAGATAGTGATTACGATAGATGGCGGCTTCGTCTATCCTAACCTTAGGTTTGAGGCTACTAACGTGCTCAAGAAGAAGTTCAGCTTCAAGGTTTTACATATCTCCGAGCTGTTGGCTGAGTACCTCCGCGAAAATAAATTGAAACTGAAGAAGCTTGACATTGCCACTACATGGCATGATCCGTGTCAACTTGGGAGGCGGGGAGGCGTTTTTGAAGAGCCCCGAATTGTGTTAGAGAACTTTACAAACTTCAGAGATATGCCGCACAACAGACAGAATTCGATATGTTGCGGCGGTGGAGGCGGCATGGGGTGTCTACTTGAGGAGGAGCACATGGCGATGTCAAAGTTGCTGGGGGTAGACATATGGAGTTCGTTGAGCGAGCGGGAGAAGAGTTTTATTAAACGCAGTGAGGCGGCATACTACAAAGCCATAGAGAGGAAGATGGAAGATGTGAAGAAAAGCGGCGCGAAGGCGGTGGTGACCGCTTGTCCTGTGTGTATAGCTACAATAGCGAGGGGGGCAAAGCTATATGGCGTTAATGTGGAGGTTGATCACTTGGTGAATTTAGTCGCCAAGGCGCTGGAATAGACTTTTCACAGTAGTGGAAAGCCATTTTTTAAAGGCCATCATATACCTTTGACATGTCTATTAAACTCTGGATCGACCCGATCACCCGTGTAGAGGGACACCTCGCACTTTACGCCGAAGTTGACAGCGCGACTAGGGCCGTTTCTAATGCTCACACGACGGTCATGATGTTCCGCGGCTTTGAGGTCTTCCTGAGGGGGAGGCCGCCGGAGGACGCCATACACATAACCTCCAGAACCTGCGGAGTCTGCGGCGCCGCCCACGCCAACGCCTCCACGCGTGCCTGCGACGCCGCGGCCGGCATGACGCCGCTCCCCATGGGCAACGTCTTGAGGAACATGGCCTACGCCATGACAGACCACACATACGACCACTCCATAATTCTCAATATGCTTGAGGGGCCCGACTACAGCGAGGTTATCGTGAGCAAGCTGACGCCCTCCGTGTGGGAGACTGCTAAGCAGACCCCTGCCAACTACTCCAGCATACACGGCTATCGCACCATCGCCGACATAATGAGGGATCTCAACCCCATACAGGGGAGGATATGGCAGTTGACGGTGAAGCACCAACGCATAGCGAGGGAGGCCGGCGTGTTGATCTACGGACGCCACTCTCACCCCTCTACGTTGATACCAGCTGGTATATCCACCGACGTAACCTTACTGGCTTCGCTTCTTCAGGAATACTACACCCGTCTCTCCCTACTTACCGCGTGGGCGAAATTCGTCTGGGCCATCTGGCAGGATCTCTATGAGTTCTTTAGAGACCATGTCTTCACCCCCGACGGACGGAGCTATGCGTTGACGCAGGGCAAGACCCACGACCCGCCTGTGATGCTCGCCGGCGGCTGGTCCGACGATCCCGAAATATACAACAACATAACCGACGAAGCAGGAAGCGATTGGAAACAGCTCTACGCTCTGTTGGACAAGGCCTACAACGCCAGATGGGAAAAGCCGGGCCTCGCCATAGGTCATGAAATATATAGCAAAAACCCCACCGAGATTCAGCTAGGCTATCTTGAGTTCGCCGACTCCTCCTTCTACGAAGATTGGGTAAAGGCCAACGTGGCTCCTCCTTATGGTTGGCTCAAAGAAGACCCGTTAGGAAGACCGTTGGCGTATGGTAACGACGCCCTCCTTAAGTACCACATGTGGAATAGAACTACAATCCCTAAGCCGGGTGCGATTAACTTTGCCGAGAAGTATACCTGGGCCGCGGAGCCTAGGCTTATGCTTAAAGACGGCAGAATTGCGCCCATAGAGACTGGGCCGATTTCGCAACTATGGCTTAATACGCTTCATGCAACAAAAGTCGAGGTGGATGGGCATAAGGCTTGGGAAAGCAATGGGAGCCAGCTGAAGGTTCATCTGCCAGGTGGTACGGTTAATCCCGACTTACCCGAGGGGACCTACGGCGAGTTGACGATAACTTGGAATTTGCCAAAGTACTCCACCACCATGGAAAGACTTTTGGCAAGAGCCGTCCACCTTGCGTTGGTGGTCTCGCTGGCCTGGGCCAACTTGCTCTACGGCTTGCGTCTCGTAAGCGCCGGGAAAGTCCAGACCTCAAGACCGTGGTCTTTCGGAAAGTGGCCTTCGTTTAGTTATTCGTTTGGGTGGTGGCAGGTGCCGAGAGGCAATTGTATGCACTGGTTGGTTCAGCAGAACGGGAGGATCGTCAACTACCAGTACGAGGCTCCCACTACGCCGAACGTCAGTCCACAGAACTCAAGATGCACCGACCCGTGGAAGGGCCAATGCAGAGGACCCTTCGAGATGTCGGTCATCAACAGTAAAGTCACTGAAGAGGTTCCGCCAGATCAGTGGACAGGACTCGATTTCGTTAGAGCGATCCGTAGCTTCGACCCATGTCTGGCCTGCGCTGCACACTTCGAGGCTAAGGGGGAGGGCGGACGCGTCTACAACGTCATTGAAAAAGTTATATGGAACGCTTGCTCGTTGTAGGACTGGGCAACCCCATATACGGCGACGACGGTTTTGGCTCTTGTCTTGCTCAATATCTTTCTCTTTTCAACTCATTTATCCTTGATGGCGACGCTCACGGGATGGGGATACTCGGCAATCTGGTTGATTACGACGTCTTGGTGTTTCTCGACGTTGATGTGAAACTGCCGCCTGGCGCCGTGGCGGTAGAGAGGATAGAAGGTTCTCTTACGTTATCCGAGACGAGGCTGGTAGATGCGCACAGAATGCCGCCTTCTCTCTTGGTGGGTTATCTGAGGGCTATGGGTAAAAACCCTAAAGCCTATCTAATAGCTGTAGGTCCCAAAAGTCTCGAGCCTTTGGCCCCGGCGTCGCGTGAGGTCGTAGAGGCGGCCCCTCTGGTTGTTGCAGAGCTGAGGAAGAAACTGGCCGAGTTTAGATATGAGCTGGTGGTGGAGGGTGATATTAAAAAAGGAATAGAAGAGTGCTATAAACGTGTCCTCCGTACGTGATTTAACAGAGCTTTTGAAAGCTCTAAGAGAGCTGAGGACAGCCGTGGATCAGTTCTTAAGACCTGTTGAAGAGTTAAGAAGCTCTCTGGTGGAGCCTGTGGCTAAGCCTATCGAAGACGAATTCAAAAAGACATTGAGCTCGGTTCTCTACAGCCGCTTAATAGACCTTGGAAGAGCTAGGGAGCTTTCCAATGTAGATCCCGAGGAGCTTAAGGAGAAGATAAGGAGACATTTCTCATGATATACGGCATCTCTTACGTCTATTGGCTGATCTACGGCTCTAGCCTAGATCTACCTGCTATCTTGGGGAGGCTTGTGGGACTTGGGTATGAGGTTGGACGCGTCGGTTATAGGGAGGGCGTAGTCTACCTAGATCCTCTCCCCGGCGGCTATGCCGCACGGAGGGTTTATGAGGATGGCGTCGCCTATCTTCTTGCAGATCTCCAAAGAGGTGCTCTTGGCGTCTTTGGCGAGGGCTACGACCTGCTCAATAGAGGAGTTGCCGACGTATCTCGGGCGTTGATAGAGTTGTCTATGCCGGAGCCTCCAAGAGCTGAGTTGCACGTCTCTTTTGGCCTTAGAGGTAGTGACTGTAGGAAAGAAAAGATCTCTTTTTCTGGTATCGAATTTGTAAAGACAGGTCTCGTCTTGATACACGGGGAGCCTCAAGGAGGCGAGGGCATGTTCGTCTCGGTAACGCCTATGGGGAGGGATCGGTATATGACCTATTTGATGATAGGCGGCGGCTGGCAGTATGTGGTATCTCACATGAAAAGGATAGGAGATATTTTGAACTCCTTGGTAAACTACTTCATCTGCGGCTCACAGACGGTATAGACTCAAACTAGTTGCGACGTTAGGCTAACCGTGACAGCTAATCTCGGAATAGGTATTGCAACACATGCAAATTTAATACTACTAACGCTGGAAGGGCCTTAAGACCGGCGATGTCTAGTCCTTTTCGCCTCACGACGTACTATGGGCAACAGGTTTTTTGATTATTGCATGTTTTCAAGTATGTGGAATAAATGTATTTATTCGGGAGTCAGGGGCGTGGCATGACGTGTCTGTCTACGTCGGCGTTTCCGCCGCCTACTTTAGACTGCTGGAATTGCACTGTTATGAGGAGGGAGATGGAAGCCATAGAGATGGCGTTTCGTCGCAAGACCGTTGTTACCACGACGCTTCTCCGCAGCATAGAGAAGTACTCGCGGGAGTTGAGGGAGAGGGATGGAGATTATGTCTATAAGATTATGGACTTCTGCGGGACGCACGAGTGGACCATAGTGCACTTCGGCTTGAGGAGCCTCCTTGAGAAGATAGGGGCTCAGAACGTGGAGCTGATTGCGGGGCCCGGTTGCCCCGTATGCGTCACTCCGTCGTACTACATAGAGCAGTCCATAAAACTGGCCCTCGAAGGCGTTGTGGTCTACACCTACGGCGACGTCTTTAAGGTCCCGGCGATTAGGCCCGTCAAGGGCGCTCGGTCGCTGGCCGAGGCTAAGGCGCTCGGCGGCGATGTGCGCATAGTCCATTCCTTCCTCCACGCAGTGATAGACGCGAGGAGACACAATAAGGACTCCTTCTTCGTGGGCATAGGCTTTGAGACTGTGGCGCCGGGCTATTCCGAGGCGATACTCAAAGGCCTTGTGCCGAACAACCTGAAGCTGATGTCCCTCGTCAAGTTGACCCCGCCGGCCATGTTCTACACCCTCGAGGCGGTGAGGGAGAAGCCAACCGACTACCCCATCTCAGGCGTCATAGCGCCGGGTCACGTCTCGACGATAGTGGGCGGGAAGGCTTGGCGGCCTGTGGCAGAGCAGTTCCAGATACCGGTCGTAGTGGCGGGCTTTGAACCCAACGACGTGTTGATGGCCGTAGCCGAGATATTGAGACAGAGGGCGAGAGGCGAGCATAAGGTAGTGATAGAGTACACAAGGGCGGTCACTTGGGAGGGGGATTTAAAAGCCCAGTCCTCCATAAGGACCGTGTTCGAGACCGTGGACTCCGCTTGGAGAGGCATAGGCTATATCCCCAAGAGCGGCTTGGCCCTTAGGGAGGAGTTCAGGAAACACGATGCCCTCACCTATTTCGGAGTGCCCGACCTAACCCCCGAGACTTGGCGTTACGACCTCCCCGCCAATTGTAAATGCGCAGAGGTTAATCTGGGCAAGGCGAAGCCCACCGACTGTCCCTTGTTCATAAAGGCTTGCACTCCCGATAGGCCCATAGGGCCGTGTATGGTGTCCGTAGAGGGGACGTGCGCCATCTGGGCACGTTTCGGCGGAGGCGGGCTCGCCGAAGAGATAGCGAAGGCCGTCGGCGTGTTTTAGCCATGTGCTGGGCAGTCCCTTCGGTGGTCACCAAGATCGAGGGCGGCATAGCCTGGGTCGATCCAGGCGATGGCGTAGAGAGGCCCGCAATACCTGGCATTGAGGAGTCCGCGCTACAGCCAGGAGATCTCGTGATGGTCCACGCCGGAGTCATCATAGCAAAGGTGGACCTCTCCACGTTGAGGGAAAGCATGGAGATGTGGAAACAGATGGCGAGGGAGCTCGCCGCCTCGACGGGGGAGGACCCGGAGGCCGCCGCCAAGATGATAGAGGAGGAAATGTGGCGCGTCTTGAAGATAGCCGAGGAGGCCAAGGCGGGCAGGGGGCAAGCCGTCAGGGAGCTCGCGTAGTGTTTACTCCATCGACGCGGCGTAGTAGATCTGCCCGAGGGCTATCCCGCCGTCCCCCGGCGGCGCCCTTCTTTGTTGCTTTAAGACGAAGCCGCAACCTTCGACCTCCTCGGCCACGGCAGACATGATTATGTCGTTGACGGCGGCTCCGCCGGATACCGCCACGGCCTTTGTCCCCCTTCTCTCGGCAACTTCGCAAGCCCATCTGCCGAGGATCGATCCAAGCTTGTACTGGGCTGTGTAGGCTAAATCTCTCGTCGGGGCGGATCCAATCCTCTCAACTATCTCGGTGAAGAGCTCCACTTGATCCTCAGCGTCTAGGGAGAGGAGTCTCCCACCCCTCGCGGCGGCTTCCAGCTTTATGGCGGGCTCCCCCTCGTACGTCCTCTCCTGTGCGATGCCCAACGCCACGGCTACGGCGTCGAGGAACCTCCCAGCGCTTGAGGTGTATATCCTGGGATTTTTCAACTCCCTCTCCACAATGGCGAGCTCGGCGACGCCGCCGGGCAACGCCTCGGCGAGGCCGTCGGGGATCTTTCCGAGGGCTACGTGGAAATATGTAGCGGCCATTCTGCTAGGCCTCAGCGCAGCCAGGTCGCCTCCCGGCATGGGGACGTAGGTGAGATGTCTCTCCCTGACGAAGCGGGCCCCCTCCACGAACAAGACCTCCCCGCCCCAGGCCATCCCGTCGGTCCCATACCCCACGCCGTCTATGGCGATGGCCACAAAGGGCTCGTTGAGCCCCGCGTCTGCCGCGGCCGACAGGGCGTGGGCGTGGTGGTGTTGAACCGTATACATTTCTGCGCCGAGCTCCTCTTTCCAGCTTCGGCACAGTTTCGTACTGTTGTAGGCTGGGTTTAAGTCGCAGATAAGTACGAAGTCTTTGAGTTTATAGGCTTCTATAAACCACCGTAGTTCTCTATCTAGACCTTGCAGGGCGTCGAAGCTGTCTAAGTCGCCTATGTATTGCGTCAAGACTGCCTTGTCCTCAAAGGCCACGCCCCCCGCCGTCTGTAGATCTGCGCCAAAAGCCACGGCCGGCTTTTTCAGCCCCCTTGGGATTCTTATCCAGGCAGGGGCATAGCCCCTGGACCTTCTGAGAAAGACCGGGGCTCCCCTAGTGAATCTGACCACACTGTCGTCGACTCTATGGACTATCTCTAGGTCGTGGTCAAGGACGTAGTCCACCACCTTCCCCAGCCTCGAGAAGACGCAACTCAGCTCTGTACACATGGGCTCTCCATGTACGTTGCCGCTTGTGGCTATGGCGAATTTACCCCTAGTATGGGACAAAAGAAGGTATTGAAGAGCTGTGTAGAGGAGGAAGACGCCCTCTTTGTCTAGGCCTGGAGAGACCAGAGGAGAGACCGGGCTGTCTTCTCTCTTTGGCAAAAGGACTATGGGTCTCTGGGGCGAGGTCAACAGCTCTGCCGCTTTTTCGTCGAGCTCTACTAGGGCCTTAGCCACGTCTAAGTCAAGGGCCATGACTGCAAAGGGCTGATTCGGCCTCTTTTTCCTACGTCTCAACTCAGCCACTACGTCGTCTCTCTGCGCATCTGCAAAGATGTGGTAGCCTCCCACCCCCTTCACCGCCACTATATGACCCGTATCTATCAACCGTGCCGCCTCTACTATCGGGTCTTCAACCGCGATCTCTCTGCCGTCTATACGTAACAGCCTTATCTTAGGCCCGTCGTGTCTACAGGATATGCCTTGGTAGAAAAACCTCCTGACGCCGCCGATGCGTGGGTTGGAGTACTCCTCTCTGCACTTGTCACACATGGGGTACTTAGACCAGCTGGTGTTTTCTCTGTCGTATGGTAGCTTGTGCATCACTGCGAAGCGGGGGCCGCAGAAGCTACAGCTGTTGAAGGGGTAGAACCTCCTCCTCTCATCGCCGTGGAGCACCTCAGCCAGGCAGTCATCACATATGGCGAGGTCGGGCGGTATGTTGGAAGGGGCGGAGGACCTCTCCTCGCTCTTCAAGATCTCGAAGGTCTTGTACCCCCTTGGCTGGGCCTCCTCCACCAGAAGCTCCTCGAGCACTATGGCCCTGGGCCTCTCCCGCCTCAACGCCTCAACAAAGGCGTCGGCGCCTTCGCCCTCGACAAATATCTCCACCTCGCCGCCGCCTAGGTTCCTCACGTAGCCCCTCACGCCGACCCTATCAGCAAGCAACTTTACATATGGCCTAAAACCGACACCCTGAACAACCCCCACAGCGTAGATCCTATAAGCCTTCATGGGCCCCGCAGAGAGATAAGGCGGTTATTTAACTCGGCTAAGTCTATACTGATGGAAGTCTTTGTAGTTACATGATCATGCGTGTTAACAACCCGAGGTCTCTGTGTAAATCTTCTAAATGAGTCATTTTCCACATCTCTTCAGCGTTAACCCCCTTTTATACGCTCCAGTTGCAACTCTAGATGCGGTTGCAACGTTGACGACTTGCCGTAGGGCTTGAGCTCGACAGTTCTATCATCTACGTCCTTAGATCTATGGCGTATGGAATTCCCAGGTTTTTATGAATCGCCAACGAGATATAGTTGCCTAATTTTAAGTGCTTTATAGTCTCTTCCATGTTGAATTTCATTGATGCTAGGATGTGTACCTTTGTTCCTCTTACGAAATCTGGATGTACGCCAGCTGTAGGGCCTGTTAAGATATTTAGACCACTAGAGAGTTGGAGGACTCGATCTAGTGTAAAGTTAAGCAACGTCACGCCGGTAATTACCAGCGTTTTGCATAGAGGGAGGAGAATCTCCTCCTCTACGTCAGACATAGCCTTCATCCTTAGATAGGGCGACCTTTCAAAAACCCAGACCTTCCTCCCCTGCGCCCTCAGCCTCTCGGCTAAGGGGTACATATTGCCGATGAGGCATATGGGTTCTTCATTTAGATATGAGTCTATCGAGGTTGGTTTTACCTCATTGAGGTGGTATTGCGATACGGCGTTTAACATAGCGACGCCAAGTACTCTGTTCAATGGATTTATGTCTATAACAAACTCCGGTATCTCTTCAAGTTTGGGAATCTTCACCTCTCCCACATGGTGAAGATCCTCATGAGGGATGTGGGCGAACCCCATAGCCCTCCCTCTGGCGCCCTCCACCACCACGTAGCCCCCGCTGAGACAGAGACAGTAGTCAACGATTCTTAGTCCTTCTACGCGTTCCACCGCCCGTTCTGCAAATAGTCTAATAAGCGGCTTCCGCGTCGGGGCAATATTGAGGCTGGAGATATCCATACTACGTCGGGAGTCTCTCATGATCAAAGATGACTATTCTATGTTCTCGAAGTATCTTCACCGGCACATCGTAAATCTTCTCTATCACCTCTTCTGTAAAGACTTCCTCTGCGGGACCTGCGACGTGTATAACGCCTTTTTTCATAAAGATGGCGTAGTCTGCGTATCTGTAGGCCATGTTGATATCGTGCAACACAGCTACGACTGACGCCTCAGCCGAGAGCCTACGCATAAGCCGCAGAATTGCAAGTTGATTTTTCACGTCTAGGCTGTTAAGCGGCTCATCGAGTAACAGGACTTTAGGCTTTAAAGCCAAGGCCTTGGCTATGAGGACCAGCTGAAGCTCGCCGCCACTGAGCTCCTCAAGCACGCGATCTTTTAGATGCCACACGCCCACCGTCCTTAACGCCTCCTCAACGGCTTTGTAATCCTCTGCACTGGGAAGAAAACCCATATGCGGCTTTCTCCCGCTTAGCACGAAGTCGTAGACCCTAATTCTACCAGTGGGGGCTACTCTCTGCGGTACGTAACCTAATACTTTATACAAGGTGTTGCCCCACTTCCTTACTTCCCTTCCCTCGACGTAGACGGCGCCTCCGTGAGGCCTAAGTATCTTTGCCATGACCCTCAGCAACGTGGTTTTGCCAGAGCCGTTGGGACCTAGAACCGCCGTGAACGTCCGCGGCGGGATTTCCACAGTCACGCCTCTTAACGCCAGCGTGGAGGAGTACGAAAACGTCACCCCCTCCACCTTAATATTCACCATATCTCCTCAGCCTAAGGAGCAACGCCAAGATGACCGCCACTCCTATGAAGGACATAGTGATGCCTACTGGAATTATTACGGGCGGCTTCACCAACCTGCCCACGATATCTGCGCCTAGCAGAAGCCACGCCCCTGTGAGTGCTGCGGCTGGTAGTAAGATGCGATAGTTGCCGCCTATAATAAGTCTGGCGATGTGAGGCGCGGCAAGACCGACGAAACCTATTACGCCAGTGAAGGAAACCAAGACTGCGGTGAAGAAACTGGAGGCTACCAGAGTGATAAACCTAAGCCTCTTAGGATCCACGCCAGAGCTCTTCGCCACTTCATCACCCACAGCCAAAAGGTTGTAACTAAAAGAAAGAAACCAAAAGAAAACTAAAGCGACGGCGGCAACAACCAAAAGGACGTAGCTCTCCACAAGCGTAGGTCTCCCCACATCGCCGAAGGTCCAGAAGACGACCGCCGCTGTCTGTACGTCGTTTAGGAAGAGGTATTGGAGGAGGGCTAGAAGGGCTTGGTATAGCGACGAGACGGCTATCATGGCTAAAATAATCGACGCCAGAGAAAGCCCCGCCGCCGCGGCTAAGAACAACACCAAGAAGGCGTTGGAGAGGGCCGCCAGGAAGGCCATGGCGACGACGAAGTAGGGGTTGTTTATAGAGATGAAGGCGCGTTGTATCGTGCCCGCCCCCATTATCAACATAGCCACCGCCACTCCCACGGCCGCTGCCTGTGGAAGGCCGAGGGTGAAGGGGGAGGCCAGGGGATTTCTCAACGCTGATTGCAGTGCGGCTCCTGAGACTGCCAAGGCGGCGCCTACGGCTAACGCCGTCAAAGCCCGGGCAAGCCTAAGCCTGGCCGCCACACCCTCAGGACCTCCGCCACCCGCCTTAGAAAACACGTCAAGAGGATTCATAGAGAACGTGCCAATGGATAAAGAGTAGAAAAACAAAACTAAGACGAGGAAAAAAGAAAGTATTAAGTATATCTTCGTCAACATTTACCCACATTTAAACTCTGTTAATTTTCTAAATCCTCCTTTGAAATCTTTTGCCATTTTTTGGTATATAGGCATTCCTAGGAATTTTGTGTATATCTCGTCGGCTTTCTTTATTGGATCTACGTCGGCGAAGCGGTCTGGGTACAACACCTTACCCATGTAGTAGGCATCGACGAAGAGCGTAGCTACGTTAGTCCAGTAGTAATTAAACGGCAAGACGGCGTATACCCTTCCCTCTTTAAACGCAGTTAAAGAACAATAGAAATCTTTTGACTTGTTGAAGTCTTGCGCTACGTTGATGTAGTTGCCTAGATCTATGAAGATTATCTTCGGATCTTCTTTTAGTATAGCTTCTTTTGACATCTGCATGCCGGGCTTTACGCCGTATCGATCTGCGATACTAGGAGTATTGAGTAAAACAAGCGGCGGGAATTGCGCCTGGGTGCTAGTGAAAGGTTGACCACCTTTGAAAGAGACAGCGCCGACATAGACTGTTGGTCTGTTGGAGATCCCGGCGGTGCGTCTGTTTAAATCCTCTGCCAACCTCTTCATGTAGTTGATAAGCTCCTCAGCCCTCTGCTCACGACCCAAAACCACACCTAGAGTTTTAATGGAGTGGAACAATTCGGTAAAGTTTACACCCCCCAGAGTTCCGTAGCTGACGGTGATTACTGGTATGCCTGTTTTTGCCTGTATCTCGTCTGGCGTGTTTGCGAGAGCGGGCGACATGACTATCACATCTGGCTCCGCCTTGAGTACGGCTTCGAAGTTAACTTGTGTATCTGGTCCTCCTTGTCCTACGATGGGAAGTTTTGTGAGGTTTTTTGCCCATAGTACGTAGGCGTAGTCTCGTCCTTGTGGAGACCTTGTTTCCAAGTTTTCTATACCCACCAACCTATCTGTGGCGTTTAGATAAACCACAAGTCTCAAGGCGCCGGGGCCTATGGCCACCACACGCCTTACTGGCACCTTAACTACAACCTCCCGCCCTAACACATCGCGGATTTTTACCTCCTTCTGCGCGGGGGCGGTAGGCGTAGCCTGTGATGATGTTTGTGTGGTGTATGTAGTTGCTGGTGTGGTTTGTTCGGCAGGCGTGGTTACGGTGGATGTGGTTGCGGCGTATGACGTCTCGGTTTTCTCGCTGGGAATTTGTAAGAGATAGATGGCGGCAACTACGGCGATAGCTATAGCAACCGCAATAGCCCAAACCCAAATGCTCCGCATGTCTGTAAGAACTACTTAGTACTTAAGTATTAAGTGAGAAGTAACAACGTAATAGAGTTCGTTCCTGAGGCTTATCTTTTGAGATACAAAGTACCGAATGGGTGGGCTAGCTCTGGCCTCCTCTCCGCTTTTAGGGCGGAGGTTCTGAGTCGTGTGTTCATATATGTTGAGTCTCTTATCGCTGGACGTCGAGGTGGTGGGTTGGAAAGATTTAAATATGGTGTTGATGGTGGTGGCGATGTCTGCCGCCCAGAGGAGGTTGCCTGTGTATAAGAAGATCTTGGAGGAGAACAAGAAGAAGTGGATGATTAAGGAGTTTCTGGAGTATAGGCTGAGTAAGTATGGATACATCGACTCCGAGATTTTGAAGACTCCCCTGGGCACGCGCATCGTGATATACGCGGAGAGACCTTCTAGGATCATCGGCAGGAAGGGCGCCATCGTGAAGGAAATCAGCAACATCCTTACCAATAAGCTGGGCGTGGAGAACCCGCAGATAGACGTGATAGACGTCTCCAAGATCGAGGCACCCGAGATGTTCCCCAAGGTTGTGGCGTACCGTATAGCCAACGCCATGGCTAAGGGCGTCAGGTTTAGACGGGTCATGTTTGTGGCCATAAGGCAGTTAACGGAGGCTGGGGCTAAGGGCTTTGAGATCGTGGTGAGCGGTAAGCTGTCCACGGAGAGGGCTAAGTTCGAGAAGCAGACCTTCGGGAAGCTCTACAAGATCGGCTACGACGCCAAACAGCGGGTGAGGCGGGCGGTGGTCCACGTGCTTCTGAAGCCGGGCATCTACGGCATAGAGGTGAGGATCACGCCGGCGACTATGCGGTACAGCGACGAGTACAAGATCAAACCGCCCACAAGACCCGAGGCGGCGGCGCCTGCTGAGGCGCAACAATAAACTTAATAAAGTTGGTTTTAGTGGCGGCACATGTCTTCTGAAAAGAAGCTCAAGGCCAAGGTGTTGAGGGAGATGAAGCCGGAGGAGAGGCGTCAGTTGCTTAACCAGCTCAGGGCGGAGCTGGTCAGGCTCGAGACGCAGAGGGCGAGGGGATTCGTCGAGAAACCTGGCAGGATTAAACAGATAAAGAGAGCCATCGCGAGGATTTTGACAATAGAGCGTGAGTTGACCAAGTAGCCTTGCGTCTAAGTTGTGTAGATCTGCTGGGGAGAGAGGTTTCTACATATCGTTGCTCCTACGGCGTTAGAGGCGTCGTAGTCGGCGAAACCTACAACACCTTTCTGGTGCTGGCCGGGAACAGAGTTGTCGCTGTTCCGAAGTCATTATGCCACTTCTACGTATACGGGCTCAACATACTGGTTAACGGGGTTTACCTAGTCGGGTACAGAGACCGGAGGCTTTTTAACTGCGGCGTGTTTTGACTTGTCTTTAAGGCTTCACGTCTGTGGATTTTTAGCCACGGCGTGTTTTTATCTGTTTCAGTAGCCCTACCAAGGCGTCGAAATCTCCCGGAACCGAGATGACGGCTCCGGGCGCCGCCCCTTCCAGCGCCTCCACCAACGCCAAGGCCTCGTGGGGCTCCACGGCGGTTTGTCTAAGCCTGTCAATCAGCTCGGAGTTGTTGCTTGTTCTCACCATGACGTAGGGGTAGACGATGGGGGGGAGCCCCTCCAGTTGCTTGGCGTCTGTGAGGTGCAGGGCTAGGTAGAAGTCGGCTCTGAGGGTCTCCACGCGTTTTCTGTGGTCTCTCCTCAGGCTCAGCAGGGCGCCTGCTCTAAGCCCCATCTTCTTCGCCTCCTCCACCGCCTCCTCGGTGGATACCTCGCCCACGGGTCTGCCCTCGGCCGGGGGGTCCCCCTGCAACACCACCACGTCTTTTATGTCCAGCAGGTAGGCCCCGCCGAGTAGAGACTTCAGACCTGTCTTGTTCACGTCAAGAAGCCGTATGTGCACGATGGGCTCAAACCCCATCTGTTTGGCGAGTACGCCCACGGCGAGGGAATGTGCCGTGGGTTTGCCCCCAGGCGCCTCCGGTATGTCTATTCTGTTGACCAACGGCTTGAGCGCCTCCAGCTTCTTCAGAAGCTTCGTTCTGTCTCTGACCGGGGTGACCTCGGCGATTATCTCCATTAGGGCAGAGCCAGAGGAGCGAAGAGGCGTCCTCTGCCCTCGTAGAACTTAGAAAGCGTCTCGTAGAACACGAGACGGAGGGATTGCACCATGGAGAACAGGCCCTCGGCGGCTGCTATTAGGGAGTGGCCAAACACGGCGAAGAGGATGCCGGCGGGTCCGAGCGAAATGGCAACGCCGTTTACCAGCTTTGTCAACACGCCGTGTATCAGTATTAGGATCACGAGACGGGCGAAGCTCGGTATGTTTGCCAACGCGCCGAGGGAACCCTCGACGAAGCCCATTATAAACTCCTCGGTGACGGGAGGCGCCTCCTCGTGGTGCTTATATTTAGCCCTCAAGGCAAAGGTCCCAGCCGCGCTCCATATGAAAGCCCCCACGAAGATGTAGAGCCACGGGAGCTGGAGAAGCGGCGCCATGAATCCCAGGTGCAACGCGTCTTTCACAAGGGAGAAGAACACCATGCCCAGCGAGAAGAAGAGCACTACCTGCGGCAACACCACCGCCACCGCCACGTCGGGTTCCCCCTTCAGCAACGTGTTTACGAATTTGGAAAGGAAGGCGAGCAAGATGAGGAAGAAGCCTAGTATAAACGCCGCTTTGATCCCAGCCAGTACGCCCCCCGTCGTCACCAGCTCGTGTCCCTCGCCGAAGAGGTGTAGTATAGGCGGAGTCGGCATTTTTATGCCTAGTTCTTTAAACCCGAAGCCGAACACCTCCTGGTACACGAAGGCGCCGAAAAACATGGAGACGAGACCCGTCAACGCCCATATTATCCCCCAGTCTCTGTACCTCCCGCCGTATAGCTTCTTCAGGAGGAGTAGGCCCATGAGGAAGAGCAGGAAGCCGTGGCCGAGGTCGCCGTACATCCAGCCGAAAAAGACTGGGAAGAGAAGCGCCACCAGCGGTACGGGGCTTATCTCGTTTGGCCTCGGCACGCCGTACATGTAGACGATCTTGGTGAACTGCCTAATAGGCGCGGGGTATTTCTCCAGCGTCGGCCTCCTCTCCACGGGCACGGCGTCGAAGTATTTGTAGCGCGTCCTCCTGACCACGTCCAGCCTGCCGAGGTTGTGCTTCACAAACTCCGCAAGGGCGTCGTCTATCTTCTTCACGTCTTTCTCAAGCACGTAGAATATGACCGACGCCGTGTCTTTATGCTCCTCCCACCTCCCGTCGCCGTATATCGAGTATTCGCGATACAGCTTCTCCAACATCCCCTGCTCCTCCCTGAGCCTCTGGAGGGACGCCTCCAGGGACTTTATGGCGTTTTCCACAAGCTCCCTGCCGGTTTTTATGTCGGAGAGGTACTCAGGAGGAACCTCAACCCCCCTCGCCCCGCCCCTCACCAGCGCCACCTTAACCCCGTTGATCTCCTGCAACATATGCGGGGCGGCTATGGGCGTTTCTGGGTCGACCACCAGCTTAAACCCCTCGGGCAACTTCAAGCCTCCTCTCCCGGAGAGGGCCTCCAGAACCTTCCTGATCTTGGAGAGGTTGGCCAACTGCTCCTCAAGCCTCTTTATCTCTTTCTCGTAGGACTCGAAGAGACGGCCCGTCTCCGCCCCCTCGTCTATTGCAGATTTGCTGAAGGTCTCGGCGACGGCGGCCGCCGCGTTTCTGAGGGTGTAGGCGTAGTTTATGAGGTCTTTCTGTCTCTGCACAGCCGCCTTCAGCTCCTCCTCCGCCTTCCTCAGCCTTTCCTCCAACACGTTGGGAGGCTCCATGTCGGCGACCTCCTGCAGAGAGAGCACGCGTACGCCCAGCTTCTCAAGCGCGTTTCTCAACTGCGGCGCGTTTCTCCGCTCCACCGCCACGATGAGGGCGTTGCCTTGTTGCACCACCGTGGCTTTTAGAGACTTGGCCATCTCCACGGCCTCCCTCACGGCCCTTCCAGGCAACGCCGCGAAGACCTCCAGCGCCTCAGTCCTCGGCAACACAGCCGTCTTGACCCCGGCAATTTCTCTAGACACCGCCAGCTTGACCCGCAACTCGTCTATTAAGCGGGTGTAGTAGGAAACCTCCTTGTAGAGAGCCTCCAGCTTTTCCAGCACCGAATCTATCTGGGACTCCAGAGTGGTCAGCGGCAACGCTACCTGTTGCGGCTGTACATAGAACAACAGTTGGTTCAGGAACTCATCTATCTTCTTAGCCTTCTGGAGTGCGGCGGGGTCGCGCGGTCTCGGAAGCTTTTCAGGCCTCTCCTCAAACATCGCGGCGCCGGTCTTGCCGATGAAGTATATCACTTCAGGTAGCAGATCCACCTGAGACGCTAACCTGAATTCCACAACGCGCTCAAGAGGCACGGAGGCAGTAATTCTACTGCTTTAAAATATTGCGTATACGTATTCAATACGTAGACACAGCACAAGCCATAGAGTAGCCTCCCGGGCGCTCCTGGTCGCCTACCCCGCTATATTAAATAAACAATTATTGAAAATATAAAAATATTATTGTTTTTTAACAAGTACAAATTCTATTATTGTTATCATTCTCTTACTACCACTTTAATCTACTTGCCTTTCTTCAGAATCTATACTTAAACTTTTTATATCAACATGTCATGAGTAAATTTCTTTCTTATTGCCTTTACTATGTCCACTGCTCTAGATATATATCGTCAGCTTGCTTTTATTACAACTTCTTTTGCATCCTGACTTGAAATTGCACAGCTGTTGCCGTTACATAGTTCATAAATGGCTTATTTCCTATATATTATTGTTTGTTCTGTCATCATGAGCTTTATAATTTTTTAATTTGTCTTGTAATATATCCAGCCAACTTGTTTTTTAATCTTTTTGACAAAATTTCAGCTACAACTTCCAACGTCTTTATATTTTTTATAATCTATAGTGAATAAATTTAAATATTTTTCTGATATTTTACTTGCCTCTCTTATAAATTTATCATGAAGGATTCTACCCATCTCTTTATTTTTTACTGTGGAAGTTAAATTAATAAAGAGATTGTGAACTTTAGTAATATGAAAGTTGGAAAGCAACCTCCGGAAGATATAAATGTATTTATAGAGATACCAAAGGGTAGCAATATAAAATATGAATTCGATGAAGAAGAAAAAGTAATAAAGGTAGATAGGATATTATATACAGCAATGTTTTATCCGTTTAATTATGGGCTTATACCAGAAACTTTGGAAGAAGATGGTGATCCATTAGATGCTCTAGTTATTACATATGACCCATTGATACCTGGAGTGTTAATAAGAGCAAGGCCTATCGGTGTATTAATAACAGAAGATGAAAAAGGAATTGATAGAAAAATAATTGCAGTACCCCATGAAAAAATAGATCCAAGATTTTCAAATATAAAGGATATAATAAATTTACCAGAAGCAATATTAAATCAAATAAAACATTTCTATGAACATTATAAAGAATTAGAGCCTGGAAAATTTGTTAAAGTTAAAGAATTTAAAGGAAAGGAAGATGCTTTAAAGATAATTAAAGAGGCAATAGATAGATTTAAAAATAAAAAATAATGAATATTTTTAGTGTGGAAGCATTACGCTTCTGAAAGATTTGAGGCAGGACCCTGGAAACGAAAAGATGCGGTTCATCTTTCAAGCCACAGCGACAGGAGCTAAGGCGTATCTCTTCAGGCAGTATAAGACGCTGGCGGTGCTCCTGGCAGTCCTAACCATGCTTATAATATTAGCCATAGACTTGCCGCGGCGCACCTATGGGCTCACCACGGTGGGCTTCATCGTCGGCGCGTGGGGCTCGATGTTGGCGGGCTACCTCGGCACATACGTCACGACCAGATCCGCCTCGCGCATCGCCCAAGCCGCCGCCACAAGTGGCATTAGTTTCTTGGCGTGCCGGCGCCGTCATGGGGCCGTCTCTCGCCGGCATCGCCCTGCTCCTGATTTCGGGGTTTTACTTGGTGTTTAAGGCCGTGACGCACGACTGGGCTGTGCCCCTCGTGGCGTTGGGTTTCGGCGCTAGTCTCGTTACTCTGTATTATGAGAATCGGCGGCATATACACCAAGGCGGCGGATCTAGGCGCGGATCTGGTGGGCAAGGTGGAGGCCGGCATACCTGAAGACGACCCGAGGAACCCAGGCGTCATCGCCGATAACGTGGGCGATCCGCTTAAAGACACAAGCGGCCCCTCGCTTAACCCATTGATAAAGGTGCTCAGCACCTTGTCTGTGGTCTTCGCATATGCCATAATACTTACAAACATAGCGCTTGGGATATATCCATTCGGCTTGTTGCCTCTCTAAGTAGTTTTTTAAATACTCCCATCTACGTTTGTGGATTATCCTTCTGAAAGCGAGGAGGGAAATGTGGAGTACAAGCTTACCTTGGGTAGTGGCGACGTTGATAGGTTGGCTGGCCAGATGAAGAGGCGCCTCTTAGAGGGCGCCGGGGAGGCGGTTTATTTGATAGGCGTCGCGGATGACGGGAGGCCTCTGGGGCTTCCAGATGACGAGTTGTTGAAGGCGTTGGGGACGCTTCGGGAGGTGGCTAAGCGGGCGGGCGCCGCGGTGTATATCTTGAGGGTGTCGGAGGGGGTTAGGGGGAAGGTGGCGGAGGTTCTGGTGAGGGTGGCTGTGCGGGAGGAGCCTCCGCCCACCGTGACCGTGGCGGCGTTGGGCAACGTAGACGCCGGCAAGTCAACTCTTGTGGGGGTTTTAACCACGGGGAGGCTGGACGACGGGAAGGGCCTTGCCAGGTCCTACGCCTCTCGGTACAAGCACGAGGTTTTAACAGGCCGCACCTCTGCAGTTTCGATGAGGCTTCTGGGCTTCAGCGGCGACTCGGTGGTTAACCACGGCCTGGTGGATCCGCTCGACGAGGCCGAGGTGTATAGGAGGTCTGACAAGCTGGTGCTCCTCGTCGACGTGGGGGGCCACGAGCGGTACTTGAGGACGGCGTTGCGGGGGCTTTTCAGCTCTCAGCCGGACTACGTCATGTTGGTGGTGGCGGCCAACTCGGGGGTTCAGAGGATGACGAAGGAGCATCTGGGCATAGCGGTGGCGTTGGGGATACCGGTCTTCGTCGTGGTCACGAGGATAGACATCGCGCCTCAGGAGGTGTTCCAGAGGACTGTAGACGAGGTGGTTAGGGTTTTGAAAATGCCGGGGGTCAGCAAGATACCGTACGTAGTGAGAGATGTGGGTGACGTGGTTCTGGCGGCTAGGGCTATCTCCACCGGCCGCATCGCGCCGGTGTTTTTCGCCTCAAGCGTGACCGGCCACGGGCTTGACCTGTTGCTCCGGTTCCTCTCCCTGTTGCCCAGGAGGAGGAAGTGGGACCACAACGGCGACCTCCTCATGTACATCTCCGACATCTACTTGGTGAAGGGCGTCGGCATAGTCATCGGCGGGCTGGTGGAGAGAGGCGTCGTGAGAGTGGGCGACAAGGTCTGGGTGGGGCCGTATAGCGACGGCAAATGGGTTTCTGCTGTCGTGAAGTCCATACACCTAAACAGAACGCCGGTGGAATCCGCCAAGGCCGGCAACTTCGTCACCATAGCGCTTGACAAGATAGAAAAGGTGGAGAAGGGCATGGTCTTGTCTAGGCGGCCGCTCGCGGGGGTTAGGGAAGTTGTAGCCGACATTTTGGTGCTAAGACACCCGACGGTGATCAAGGCCGGGTTTTCCGGTGTTTTTCACTACAAAGCCATTAGGGCTAACGCGTATATAAAAGAGATAGACAAGGAGGGGCTCATGGTGGGAGACAGCGGGGTGGCGAAGATAGAACTAACGCGGCCTTGGCACATTGACGGGGGAGTGTTCATCTTCAGAAACGGCCCGACGAGGATATTCGGCAGGGTGCTCAAGGCGGGGGATGGAACTCCTTCTGCCTAAGCCGATTTGTAGCCTGGTCAACTGCGACGACTTGGACAACCTCGACTCGGAGAGCGCGTTGGCAGAGATGAGAAAAGAGCAAGAAGTGTTAATACTTCTCCCAGACGTCTATGCGTATAGATACGACTTCAAGCGCATCTCGCCGTCTGTGATTAACGACTTCGAGTACTGCCCGAGGCTTCTGTGGGTGCAGTACAAGCTCGGCCTGAAACTCTTTACTAAGAACTCCGCCGTCTCGCTGGTCCGCGGGAGGTTGTTGCACGAGCGGTATGAGAGGGCTGTCTCCGTTTTTGGGAACGTCATGACGGAGTACAAGGTGGAGATCGGGGATCTAGTCG